>Ga0208031_1000237_pt1 | contig 13724 bp, 14 predicted proteins | sample MalvirAntarct_38_FD_184252 | JGI IMG/M metagenome (GOLD analysis project Ga0208031, IMG submission 184252) | Marine viral communities from the Global Malaspina Expedition - Malaspina viral metaG Antarct_38 (SPAdes) (version 2) | ecosystem: Environmental > Aquatic > Marine > Oceanic | place...
AAGTGTTCTATCAATTATGGTCAACGCCGCTGATGACAGTTGCTAAAGGCAGTTGGATCCAAAACCTGATTGAGGTCTGCCATGGTGATAATGTGTTTTTTGACGCAGCAAGTGAATACCCACAAATTAGCATTGAAAATGTGTTATTAACCGACGCCGAAGTTATCTTACAAAGCCAGGATGAAGGCAATATTTTAGGTATCAATTGGTCTGATTGGCCTGAGCTACCAGCGGTAAAAAATCACCATATATATCAGTTCGATGCCGATTTACTTCATCGGGCCACCCCAAGGGCTATTTTAGGCATTAATGCAGTTTGCGGTGCGTTGGATAAAGTAAGAAAGTAAGACTTTATTCCTTCGCGGCGGCATAGTCGATTTCTTATCTCGTCATCCCAGTAATGATTGTGAGCCGGGTCCAGCTTGGTTTTTTTATACTTTGTACTTATTGCCTGCGGCCACTAAGGTAGTGGCGCTTCGCCCACACCAGAATTTTCAAACTCCGTTTGAATTAACATCGCAAGGTTCCACCCTGCATGGGCCAAATACTTTGTCATTCCGGCAATGCTTTTGAGCCGGGATCCAGGTGTTTGCTTGTTGCTTTTATGGCCTGTGGCCACTAACGTCGTGGCGCTTCGCCCACACCAGACCAAGAGGAAACCAACGGCTGTTCCCTCTTTACTCTTTATAAATGAATTAGCCCAGCCGCCCCGCAACATTTTCGCTATTTACTAAACAACAGCAGCGAAAAGGTCGCCATGGGGATTTATCCAGCTTTTGACTTTATTGGGTAACTGCCTCAGCCTTACTCGAAAATGCTAACGCTCCCGATGGTACATCTGATGTGAATGGATTCACGAATGTCGTGATGACAGGATGCCAAGGAACGACCTGTACCGCGAAAGCTAAGCTCACATCCATGTGAGCTTCACGCTATTTTCTTCAACGTCCTCAAGTTCTGAGTTGAATCACACCAATTGCAAGCAAGGAATGCAAATCATTTATACCCCGTTCCTTGTTAGAGAACATCCAATTTAAACTTTGCTCGAACTTAGTTATCGCTAATTTATGAAAGCACCATTTTGATATAAATTTATCTACGATTAACATCATAAAATCTTTGCGACAGCATACTGTGTTTTTACACAGTTATAATTCATTTGTGTTAGAACAACAGTGTTGTTTCTCGTTATGTAATTGCGAAAATTCTCGGTTTCACCTAAAAGACAATGCTATCCAATTGAATTAGCTTATTTTTGTTAATATATCTGCTCTACATAACGAGTTTGTATTATTCTCGATTATCTAAATTCTCGCTTTTGCCTAGACTAAAAGGTGATTGATTTGGGTTATTTAAGCTGATAAGTTACTAAAATTATTAATAATTAAAGCAGTATGGATGTTGAGTTTTGGTGAGATTCTCAGGATGTTTATCGGAATTCTCGCTAATACGCTGTTATGTTTTAAGGTAGAAATCGGACATTGGAAATAATAACCGCCATCGCTACATTCTTTTTTGGAATTCTATTTGTCGTTGCCGCCATCTTTTTGTTTGTAATGGGCGTTAAGGAACACAAACTAGAATCAAAGGGTTTTAGTTCATGGTGTAAAACTATTTTGGTTATTGGTATCTGCTTGTTTGCTGCCTACAACACTTTAATAAGCGGCTACCTGAAAATGATAAATACTGGGATATTAAATTGAGTGTTTTAAAACATAACAAGCCAAGCCAGCGGGAATTTTTCTCGCTGAAAACGCTCATAAAATCCCCTGCTTGGGGCGTTAGGGCTCCGTGAGATCATCAATTATGCCTTCAGAGAAAGAGAAAATTGAAATAGCTACAGCCGATGCTTTCATTGACTTATACAATGCTGAAATGAACAGTAGTTTCGAAGTAGTTGAGTATTCCGATGCTCCTGATGTTCGCTGTAAGGATGCTTCGGGAAATACTCTAAATTTGGAAATTACTTTAACAGAAGATCGAGCCGGTGACATTCCCGCGATACTTGGCCGGTCAAACCATAAATCGATGGCCTCGCAGCGTGAGCATTTAAATAAGGTTAAGGCTGGCAAGGCAAATATCTTTGAGCAAGTGAGCTCTTTGTCGGGGAATGTGGCAGATACATTAATTCAACGCATCAAGGCAAAGTCTCAAAAGGATTATGGTGCCAATGCTGCACTTGTAATTCGAGATTCTTCACCTGTGGGATGGGATTGGGAACATATTGTTCCAGAGCTCAAGGCTCAACTATCAGAGATCCGGTTACCTTTTGAACATGGTGTCTGGCTACTTACTTTCACTAAAGATCGGATAATTCAAATTGTATAGCCCTAACAAGCGCAGCCAAGCGACGCAAAAAACGCGCGCCTGCTGCGGGCGTTAATCCATAGAAATTTTAATCCTAAACTTACGAATTAGATTTGGAAACCTAGCTCGTTTCTGTCCATTTTAAAGTTAGCTTGAGTAACGGGTAGACGACACTTGTTGCCAAGTGCAGCCCCCTAAGAACCCAGCGTGCAACTCTCACTGCACTAGGCTCAAGCCTCCATAACAGTATCGTTTGATACCCAGTAACTACGGCTGTTAATTGATAGGGCCGTTTTTTTTTTTGATAACCTAAATGATGCTCAAGCTCAGCGTTAAATATTATGACCATGTCGACAAGTTTGTCCGCTGGATGTTCCATTTCACGGCGCAGCTTAACGTAAGAAAAACTGCACTGGCACAATAAGTTCTAACGTCTCGTTTGGCATTGCATCGGGTATGGCAGGTAAGGGCTGGGCTCGTTGCAACATTTTTAGTGCTTCTGCATCTAATGTTTGATAGCCCGAACTTTGCTCAATTCGACTCGCGCTGACTCTGCCTTGACGATCCAACACAAAATACAGCATAACTGTGCCTTGCTGACGTCGATTACGTGCCGTACGCGGATATTCCTTATGTTGCTCTAACCAAGCTAATAAAGTCGCAGTGTAGTCTTGGGTATCGCCAGGCAAACCTCCTCCAGTCATGTTATCGCCGCTAGCCGCCTTATTCTGTTCTGCGGAATGAGCTTCACCACTTTGACCTACTTCGTTGGCCGACGCTGCTGACGCTGTCGGCGATGGGGTTTCGGTTGGACTGCTATGCTGCTCATTCACCTCGGACTGAGTTGTTAGCCCATCTTGAGTCGTTGGCGCTATAGGTTTAGGTTTGGTACTTAGTGTGGGAGTTGCTTTCTTTGTTATGGGTGGCAGTCGTGCTGGTTTATCGAGCGGCTCTGCGATTGGCTCAGGTTTTTGCTCAGCTACTGGCGCCGTCGTTTGTGGTAGATCACTCGCTGCGCTACCTGCAGGCCCTAAGGAAATTTCAATCCCTCCGTTGCCAACCGCTTTAGCCTGACCCATGGGCGTTATTACTGCTGGTGACCAAAACACTGCAGCCGTTAAGGCGATGTGCAAAAAAGCCGCTAATAGCAAAGCTATACCGCATTGCGCTATGTTCGGCGCTAACTCTTGGTCTGTCATTTTGCCCCCAGCTCAGTTAATAAACGCAGCTTTTTAACGCCTACGCCATACAAGGCTTGGGTAAAATGCACGAGCTGGTTTCCCGATAACTCACCATCAACTTTTAGCGTGACTTGGGTTTCTGGCTCGGCGGACAGCAGCATATCTATGTGTGCTAACAGTTCTGCTTCCGTAGTCGGTTCATTATCGAGTGCGAGCTTGTTGTCACGGTTTATTAGGATGAGCACTGCATCCGGTTCATCTACGCCATCACTTTGCGAGACCGGTGGCGTGACATCAAACGGCGCTGTCACTGAAAGGCTACCTGCGATCATAAAAAAGATTAACAGCAAGAACACCACATTAATCAGCGGCAAAATACGTTCTTCGGTTTGGTCTGGCCGACGTTCAGGAAAATGCATTAGTGGCTGTTCTCCATATTATTGCCGTCCGCTTTCGTCGCAGGTGCGGGTTGCCAATTGGAGTCTTCTACCAGTGTTAGCGGCGCAATCCCTGCGGCATTAAGTGCATCTAATACCAGCACTAACCTTTGTACTGGAGTATCCGCCTGCGGCTGTAGGCTCACCATTTGGCTTGCAGGCTGTCGCCCTTGTGCTTTTTGCTGTAATGCTTCCAGTGTGATCGTTTCGCCGTTTAGTTGTAGTTGGTCTGCGCTAATTTGTACTAAAAATGGCGCTTGCTCAGCGGGAGCGGGGCTACTTGCCGTGCTAGTATCGAGCGCCACAGTGCGCCAGTCTAGAAAACTGGAAGACAGCATAAAAAACACCAATAGGATAAACACCACATCAATGAGTGGCGTTAAGCTAATCACAGCTTTACGTTTTGAAGGATGAGCCGTGAGTCTTGGTCGTTGACTAAATGGCGCTTGCATGGCGTGCCTGTTTGTAATTGGCTGTGAGTGGTGTAATCACAGTGCTTGGTGTTTGATAAGTGCTGGTCGCTGATAACTCAGGGGTAAACAGTTGCGTCACTAAGTTATCCATTTCATGTGCGAGGTGATCGACGCGCCGCTCCAGATAGTTCAGCAACGCCACCACTGGGATTGCGACACACAAGCCGACCGCTGTGGTGAGCAAGGCTTCCCAGATCCCGCCCGATAGAATCGCCGGATTCACTTTATTACCCGCCGCTTGGAGTTGTTGGAAGGCGGCGATCATACCCATTACCGTGCCCAGTAATCCCAGTAGTGGAGACAATGAACCTATGACCTCTAGTGGGCGCAATCCGCGTCTTAACTGAAATAGCGCATTACAGCCATAACGCAGCACTTCTTCACGCACCAAAGGTTCAGGCAGTTGGCGTGTGATGCCACGAATCGCTTGTGCCATTGCCTGTGCAGTGGGATTACGGCTTACCGCAGCAAGCTGTAATGCTTCTTCCTGCTTGCCTTGTTGCCATAGCGCTAATGCCTGCCTTGCGGGTTTACGTTGCCACAGTCCGGCTCGTTGAAACTGGATAAGTTTCATCAGCACAATCGTCATCGCAACCAATGACATCAGCAGCAATATCACCACTACTGTGCCGCCCGTCTCCAGCAGCGCGAGGGCATCGTTCCACCAAGTCGATGTTGCTAACACATCTGTAGCGGAAGCTTCCTCCGTTGGCTGTTGCACACCCGAAACTACCGTTTCAGGTACTGAAGACAATTGCTCAATGGCATGAGTCTCAGTGTTGATCGGTAACGTGGCTTGGCTGTTATCGGCGCTGGCATTTTCCTGCGCCCAGCTGGCGAGTGGCACAGCAAGTAATACCAATGAGAGTAAAACGGCTTTCAATATCATCAATTTTATCAACCTTTAACTTGATTCATTTTATGGTTAACTCGCCCTGTATCTGGGTAAGTGGAGGAGAATAATTTACCCGCAGGCCGTAACCAGCGAGGTCGCCAAGCTAAGGTTAAAGCGATGGCAAGTGCAGCCACACCAATCATTGTTATCCAGAGCAGGCTGCCAAAGCTGGCACCGTCGCGCACCAGCGACAATGCTAAAGACATGCTTAGCATCAAGATACCTAGGCTGCGTAGGAGCAACACCTCCCTTTGAGTGGGTAGCGCCTTATCGAAAACAACGCGCCAATGCCGTACTTGGCTCAGGGCGAACAAAGCAAAACTGAGGTAGGCCGTGCTAAATATGGCGACTAACAGCAGGTCTTTAGGCATTAATCCTCTCCTTTTAACATCTAACTTTCACGGATAACGGATAGTTTCCGCGCTGCGTAAATGGCCATCACTGCACTAGTAACAAGCACTAAGTCTAGGGTCGCAACGGGCCAATAGGTATGGGTAAATAGTGTCTTAAGCAGATGGTCGCCTGTGGTTATCCAGTTCAGTCCCACAGCTGCGATAGCAATCAGAGCAATCGCCCAGCATTGTTCTGCCCAAGCCTTTCGGTAACCATGCTGTTTGTTTAAAAACACTCTGACCAATGCATGAAGTAAGCAAGCTAACCAGACACCAAAGAAGGCATATACCTCTAGATCGCGGCTGGAGATACCTGCAAATTGTTCTCTATTATTGAGCAAGCGATTGACCACTAAAAAAGCCCCGGTCGCAGAAATAATGCCAGTGATCGCCGCGATGTTATGTGCATTCATAAAAGACACATTGAAGCCAGTGCTGCCTTGCTTTTGGTTACGTGCCTGAGTCCAATGCAGTAGGCCAGTGGCGATTAACGCGCAAGCACCCAGCCCTGCGATAAAATAAAGCCAGCGCAGTGGCCAGTGTTTAAATTTGATGTAATGCATACCAGCAATAAAGTTAAATACATTGGTCGTCGAGGATGAGTTGAAATGTGCGAGTTCCTCTCCAGTGGCGGTAGAAAATCTCCTATTATCAATATTCTGAGATACGCTGTTATCGCCATTTAGCCTGAGTGCGACGACGCCACCTGCATCTCCAGGATTGCTAACCCGAATCATATAGACAGCCCCTTGACCTAGTTCGCTTTCGGTCGCCGTAATCATAGGATCAATTGCGGCAACATTGGCGGGTTGGCCTATTGCTTGGGGTCTAACACGCCCCTGTGATTCGGCGATAAAACGGCTCCGTGCAGGAGTATTACGAGAACCCTCTCTGATCTTGGCAATTTCTTCTCCATTCTTACGGTTCACGCCTTGCTCACGTTTGCGTGAAGCTTCTCTTACTTTAGATTTAGGTCGCTCCTGCGTCACGGTTGGTGGGTTAAGCTGTGCGAAAACAGCATCGGGCGCCTTGGGGAAATAGATCAAGTGCGCAATCATTAGCCCAGACAAGGTGATGGCGATAGTGAAAGGCAGCAGCACAACGCCAGTGAGGTTATGAATATCGAGATTGGCTCTGCCAAAGCCACGAAGCAGCCTAAGGGTAAAAAAGTCGGCAAATATCCTACGGTGTATGACTATGCCGGAAACTAATAGGCAAAGCATACCCATGCTCGCAATACCAACCAGCAGAGCGCCAATGTTGTTTTGGCGTAAGGTTAAATTGTGATGGAAGGGATAAATAAAGCGACTCGCCCCTCGAGTGTTTGATGCTGGAAGCGGTTCAAGCGTGATAGGGTGGAAACTATTTCGCAGCGCTATGTGTGACTTTGCAGAATCATAGCCCAATGTCAAAAACGGTTCACGCTCAGTGGGTAGCACGATACTCCAAGCTTTTGCTCCCTGAGCTCGCTCTGCCAGTAAAGGCATTATGTCGCGGTCTACCGATAATGGCCTTGCAGTATCTATGTGGACACGAGTGTGTGGCATCATCCAGCGATCGATTTCTTTATCGAATACTGACAGCGTGCCGGTCCAGAAAATGGCGAACAGCAAGCCGCTTAATACTAATCCTGCCCAAGTGTGTAGGAAACTCATCCGAGTACGGAATCCATCTTTCATGCTAATGCTCCTGCTATCCAAGCCATGAAGATGGAAAGGCCCGTCAGGCTGGTTACGTTCAGCCAAGTTCGCAGGACGCCGTTACGGGAAAATGCCCACAATAGGATCAGCACTAAGTAGATAAACCCTAGCATACTGGTGACGACCACGGCATCCGTCCATTGCATGCCCATGTGGTAAAGCAGAGCTCCCGTTGTATTAACAAGTTGAGCACTAGATAAATAGCACAATAAACAGATGGCTATTGAGTGTGCCGCCATCCCCGTGGTGAACAGCCATTTGTTAACGGCGCTTTGATTGCCGCGCTTCAATTGATGGGGTAATCGTGAGTCTTTTTTGAGCATGATATGTAGGTCCATATTTAGAATTGCGTCTTAACGCTAACGAAATAGCTACGTCCGCGCTCTGAATAGCGATAGGCCCCAGTATCGTTATTAACTTTAAATCGCTTAGCGCCAGTGATGTTGTCTATCCCGACGTTGAAGCTAATATAGCGGTTCAGCGAATAGTTCAGACCTGCGTCCAGCGTGATCAAATCCTTGTCGCTCTTATCGACCGTGTTGTGCTCGAAGCTGACTCGAGTAATTTCGCCCTCATAATTACCTCGCAGGAATGCTGATAGCGCCTCTATGGGTTGGTAGTCGAGGGTAATTGAGCCGTTATGATTTGGAATACCGACGAGCGAATTTCCGTCCAGCAATGCCAAGGTGTCACCGAAAGGGCGTGGACCCGCGGGGGTATTGATGATCACGTTGTCTGCGTCAATTCGTGAATCGGTATAGGTGTAACTCGCTTTGAGCGCCAAGGTATCAGCTATGTCCCAGTGGCCATCAAGTTCGACACCGCGGATCTGTGCTCCCTTGGCATTTAGCCAAGAGGCCCAAGCAGGGCAGTCTTTGGTGCCAACGTCACCTGAAATGCAATAGGCTGGAATATATCCGCCGTTGCCATTGTCAAAATAGAAGGTGTTGGTGTTGAGGATTTTGTTGGAAAAATCATTGAAAAATAGCGTTGCGCCGATATTTAGCGTGTCATCTTTAGTGTAAAGCGCGCCGATTTCATAATTAGTGCTTTGTTCTGGCTCTAAGTCTGGATTACCAACAATGACAAACTGACTCGTACCGCCGCCGCGTTGAGAGCCTGTTGTGTTATCAATCTGGTCAATCTTCGGGCTCTTGTAGCCAGTGGCGATGCCGCCTTTGAAAGTCCAGTGATCATTATGATTGAAAACAAGATAAGCTCGAGGTGAGACATGATGACCAAAGAATTCGTTATCCGTCAGTCGCGCACCAAGGGTGAGATAAAGTTTCTCTGTGAGCAGTTCCCATTCGTCTTCTGCAAAAATACTGATATCGCTGACAGAGCGGGTGCCAAAGCTTCGTGCTGTGCCATTACCTAAATCACCGTTAGTCAGTTTGTCGTTAGTCCATTGACCACCGAAAGTCAGAGTATGGCTATCCACACCTGTGATGAAGCGCGCATCGCCGACTTTGTTTGTTGATCCTGTAGTGAAATCAGCTGCAGCAGGATAAGTCAGTCTTTCATAATCTTCTTCATAGTATTTCAGTTCTAGTTCGCCAAGGTCGAACAAGGCATTGTAGGCAATGCTCCATGCATCTCGGGTCCATTCGCGGTCAATACTTCCTCTGGCGGTGGTGAGTAGAACTCCACCAGGATTGCCAATGTAGCGCTGACTCGCCTTTGAATAATCGAGGATAAACTCGTGGTCGCGATTAGGCGTGATCCGTAGCTTACCGCCGAAGGTTCGCTTAGTGGATTCCTGATATCCACCGTAATATTTGTCTTCGTCCTGTACGGCTTGATTTCCCCACATGGAAGCGCCAAGTAGATCTTTAACCAGTGGCCCCGAAATATAGATATCCTGTTGGTTTTGATTTCCCATCGCGCTGCTGTCTGGCACGCGCAAACTATAGCCTGCGCTGGCACTCCATTTTTCGGGTGTTTTTTTGGTAATGATATTGATAATGCCGCCCATTGCATCGCTACCGTAGAGAGAACTCATCGGTCCACGAACCACTTCGACGCGCTCAATCGACGCAACGGGAGGGATAAAATTGCTATCGAGATCTTCGTTGTTCAATCCTCGCGGATTTCCAGTGTCCGAGCGTACCCGCTTGCCGTCAACGAGCACTAACGTATAACCCTTCTCCATGCCGCGTATGGATATTCCGCTCTGTGCGCCAGAGCCAATCACATTGACACCGGGAATTTCCCGCGCGATATCTTGCAGTGAATTAAATTTGCGTTGCTCTAGATCCTTGCCTGAAAGCACACTGATGCTAGCTGGCGCATTTTTGATATCCTGTTCATAACCCGCAGCGCTGATAACCGTTATGGGTGCTAACACTATTGCGGCGGTCGCCTTGCCGAGAATATATTGCCCCTCAAGGCGCGATGTGATCTGTAAACCCGTCCCCGCCAGTATCTTTTGCAAGCCTGCTTCAATCGAGTATTGTCCCTCTAGCCCTAAGCTGGTTTTACCCCGAGTGAGTGCTGAAGATATCGACAGATCAATATTCGCGGCCAGAGCAAAGCTGTTGAGTACGGCATCGAGCGTGCTCGCCTTGATCTGATAATGTTGTAGCTTGTTGATTTGTCTAGTATCTACATCGACAGTTTGAGCCTGTGATGGCTGCGGTGCTGTAATGCTTAAGATTACGGAGAAACTCAGACCCATAAGGGACAAGTCGTGAGCGCGGTATTTTTTTGGTCGCGCACGTCCAAATTCAACGAAATGCATAGAGAGTCCCAAGGGGGAAAGTTAATAGGTTCTATCTACTATTCCGAACGAGATCGCAAAACCCGTAAAAATTTTTGAAAATAATTTCCAGTGTTAAGGTTTTTAGCGGGCTGGGATCACTTTTACCCAGTAAGCGGTGCGATATTGCAGCTCTACTGACAGGCTGCTTGCAAGGCTTTGTAGGGCAAGGTCGGTATCCTGCAGAGAAAATACGCCGCTGATGGTCAAATTGGCCACGGCACTATCGTATTGCGTGAAGCCGGGTCGATAGCGGCCGATTTCCTCGACAAAATCTGCTACCCGCATTCCTTCTGCCACTAGCTTGCCATGGCGCCAACTGATGGCAGAGCTTTGCAGCGGTGCCGGGGGCGCGGTCATTGTGTTATCAAATCGAGTTTGTTGGCCTGCATCCACTCGTTGTGGCTTACCACCACTAGCAGCATAAGTTTCTACTGCGCCATCGATTACGGCTACACGGGCATAGTGTTCGTATTGGCGGACGCAGAACTCAGTACCCAGCGCGATTAGTTGGCCGAAGTGGGTGGTGACTAAGAATTGGCGGCGGGGAGATTCATGACCCGTTTTGATCAAGATCTCTCCTTGATGGAGTTGTATTTGCCGATTTTCTGCGGAGAAATCCACATCCACTGCAGTATCTATGTTTAGTGTTAAGCGGGTACCATCTGCAAGAGTAAAGGTACGAGTCTCGTCTGCGCCGGTGCGATATTGAGCCTGCAGACTTCGGCCAAGTCGAGTATGTGGCGCGCCAAGCCAAGTGGCCGTTACGCCAATCCCTGCCAGCGTTAAAACATTAAGGAAACGGCGACGTGATATGACTGAATGGCTAACTTTTTCAAGTACTTGGATGTCTGTACCTTTAGGTAATGAGGCGAACTTTCCAGTGATTTGGCACATGCGTTGCCATGCTTGTTCGTGAAGTGAACTTTGGTCACGCCATTGTTGGCAGTTAATACTATCTTGCTCGGTAGCGTCATCCGCCAACAGACGGGCCATCCAGCTAGCAGCAGCCTCAATGGCATCGCTGTCGTTTTCCTGCTCGATATTCTCGGCCTCAGATTGATTGGCTGGCATGACTAATAGGATTCCAGCGCTAGGCAGCAGGCGGCTAAGCCTCGCGCAACGTACTTTTCTACTGATGAAATAGAGACTGATAGCTGCTTAGCAATGTCAGCATAGCTTAAACCCTCGATCTGGCGCAGTAACAGCGTCAAGCGCACATTATCCGGCAAGTTGTCGAGCATAATGGCAATTTCAGTGAGTGTTTCAATGATGACATGATGGATTTCTGGCCCAGGAATGAAGGTTTCTGGCATCAAGCTCAAACTTTCTAGGTAGGCTTCTTCAATCTTCTGCCGACGATAAGCATCAATCATCAATCCTTTGGCAATGCGAGTTAAAAAACGCCGCGATTCACCTGAAGGCGGTAAATTTCCGGTTTTTAATAAACGCAGAAAGGTATCTTGGGCTAGGTCGGCCGCTGTTTCTGAACAACCCACCCGTGAGTATAGCCAGCCGCGTAGCCAAAACTGGTTATTTCTATATAGGTTATTGATAGGAGATGAAATATCGACCGACGTCATACGGTATATGCAAGAATATTAATAATTGTGTAATGATATTGATTATCATTACGAAGGTCAAGTTTTGCGTCATTACGCCCACTAGAGTGCCTGCTTATTCGTAACGAAAATTATGGCCAGAAATAAGCTGCAATCCTGTTTTATGCGACTATCGAGCAAAAGGATTTGCCTATCTTTTTGTGTTTTTGACTGGCTCAACTAAACTTGAGCCTTATCTCTATAGGACTACCGATTATCTTTTTGAAAAGTATCGTGACTCATGAATTGATATAAAAATATCTTTTTAGGGCTAGTTTGCTGGTGGTTTGATTTAGATTCCAAGTGAATAAAAAAGTTGGAGTATTTTTAGGAGAAATTGATGAGTAAGTTTTTGCTGTTCCTGATTTTAACTATGAGCTCCTTTGTTTCAGCCGCAAACCAAGATGTTCTTATCGGTAGCGGAGAATGGTCTCCGTATGCTGGCGCTAAATTGAAAGGATTGGGTTTTTTAAACGATGTAGTCACAATCGCTTTTGAGCAGGAAGGAATTACCGCAAAATTCGATTTCAAACCTTGGGCTCGTATTGAACTAGAAACAGCTAATGGATATTTTCTCGCGTCACCAGGTTGGTCCATTCAAGAAGATCGTCAAGCACAATATCTGTTCAGTAAGAAACCGATAATCGTTTCACGCAGCGTATTTATTACACGAATTGATAGTCAGTTTGACTGGAAGATCATGAATGATCTTAAACAATTTACTATCGGGAGCAACCGAGCCGATTACTATGTCAAAGCATTGACTGAAATTGGAGTCAAAGTGCAAGAGTTAAACGAATACCCACAGGGAATCAAGATGCTACTTGCTAAACGCTTTGACGCGTTCATTGTAAATGAAGCCGTGGGGCGAAAACTGATACGCGATTTATCTGCTGAAGAACAAGCTAAAATTCAAATCCACCCTTTAGCGTATGATGAAAACTTCTCCTTCCTCATGTTTTCTAAGAACTATCCTAATGTCGAAGCTTTTGTCGAAAAGTATGATTCTGGCTTTGAAAAAATACAGAAATCAGGGCTATATCAAACAATGGTTCAAGATTTATACAAAGGTAAATATGATTGATTAGATTTTATTGCAGCCCCAGAAGTTAAAAGAATTTAGTGGGGTCTAAAGAATTTATTCATTCTTTTGTGGGGATTCATCAGGGTCAGAGTAAAATTTAATAAAAAGCTGGCTACTCTAAAACGTTTATGTCCCATTCCTACTTAGGGCAGTTGCTCTTCAATAAACAAGCACAATTATATTGACCAACATTTTCTAACGTTAGAAGCTCATATGTAGTCAGTTTCGTTGAAGGTCAATATGGACAGTAATAGCAAGGTTATCTACAAAATCACATACCCAAATGGCAAGATCTATATAGGGAAGGATCTCACAAACAGTATCAACTACTGGGGAAGTGCTAAAAGCGATTTGATTGCTGAGGATTTCAGCTTTGAAGAAAGGATGAGTATGACTATTCACCGCGAAATTATCTTCTTCTCTGACAGTGCAGACGAGGTCAATAAGAAAGAACCTGAACTGATTCGACAGTACGACTCTAACAACCCCTCTATTGGGTATAACCGATGGCCAAAGTACAAACGATAAATGCCCCAAAACGCTTTACGATCTAATTTCAGAGTTATAAATATATAAAACTAAGCTAGTCACTATTTGACTTATAAACCTGTGGCAAAAAAGATTAACCACTATATTTTGAGCGATATAAGTGGTGTTAAAATTATCAATGCTTTGAATACAGAGATTAACAAGATGTTATATTTTCAAATAGCTAATGTCGCTAATGTCGCTAATGTCATTGCGATATCTGAAAGTAACGTTTTTTAAGTCCTTAGAAAAAGAGTGTTGGACACAGATTTTGACTGTCCAACACTAAAATGATTTAATCACAAAATAAGGGGTTGTTAAATTAGAATTCCCGGTTCATTTTTTCAAAGCACTTCGTTAGCACATCA
>Ga0208031_1000241_pt1 | contig 13414 bp, 9 predicted proteins | sample MalvirAntarct_38_FD_184252 | JGI IMG/M metagenome (GOLD analysis project Ga0208031, IMG submission 184252) | Marine viral communities from the Global Malaspina Expedition - Malaspina viral metaG Antarct_38 (SPAdes) (version 2) | ecosystem: Environmental > Aquatic > Marine > Oceanic | place...
CGATGTCGGCATTAACCGATGGCGTACGCGGGTTATGGAACGTGTTTGCCTTAGTTAAAGCTGAGCAAGGTTTTTATACCATTGAACGTCGCGATGTTGAAATTATCTATACCAATGAACAACAAGCCTATATTCAAGGCGCCATAAAACCAACCGATATCATTGTCTCTCAAGGCTTGCATAAGTTAGTGGTTAATCAAAAAGTCACCCTAGCTCAAGCTGAGAAAACGGGGGCATTATGATTAAAGCATTTTTAGAAAATGGCCGCCTAACCAGTTTATTTATTGCATTATTAATTGTTGCTGGCTTAGGAGCAATTTCAAGCTTACCGCGTACGGAAGACCCACATATTACGAACCGATTTTCATCGGTTATTACTCAATACCCAGGGGCATCAGCAGAACGCGTTGAAGCACTCGTGACCGAAGTACTCGAAAATCAACTTCGCCGTTTAGAAGAGTTGAAGCTAGTCCAGTCAACTTCTCGACCGGGTATTTCGGTGATCCAGTTAGAATTAAAAGATACCGTTACCGATACCGCTCCAGTATGGTCACGGGCACGAGATCTTATTGCCGACAGTAAATCACTGTTACCCGTTGCAGCACAAAACAGTGTATTAGATGATCAGCTAGGGTATGCCAATACCGCTATTTTAGGACTGGTTTGGGCCGATGACAGCCCAGTAAGAGTCGATATTCTTAATCGGTACGCCAAAGAATTACAAAGTCGCTTAAGATTACTCAGCGGTACTGACTTTGCAAAGTTGTATGGCGCACCTGAAGAAGAGATTTTAGTAGAATTAGATGGTAATAAAATCAGTCAACTGCATTTAACTCCCGCAGGTATCGCGGCAATTTTAAATAATGCCGACAGCAAAATTTCCGCCGGTGAAATTAATAACAACCAGTTTAGAGCCTTAGTTGAGGTTTCTGGTGAATTAGACTCACAAAACCGTATCCGCCAAGTGCCGTTAAAAGTAGACGATTACGGCCAAATTATTCGCTTAGGCGATGTGGCCAATATTAGCCGCCAAGCTAAAACGCCTGCATCGAGTATTGCTTTAATCGACAGTCAACAAGGCGTATTAGTCTCTGCGCGCATGCTCAATAATAACCGCGTCGATTTATGGCAACAGCACGTGAGCAACGCCATTGACGAGTTTTCAGTAAACTTGCCGGCCAATATTAAGGTGCAATGGTTATTTGACCAACAAAGCTATACCAGCGATCGCTTAGGCGACTTGGTGATTAATCTGCTGCAAGGGTTTGTGATTATTTTACTGGTATTAATGCTGACATTAGGCCTACGTAATGCAGTGATTGTAGCAATATCATTACCACTAACCGCACTGTTTACCCTCACCTGCATGAAATATACTGGACTACCGATCCATCAAATGTCGGTAACAGGGTTAGTGGTTGCGCTGGGTATTATGGTTGATAACGCAATTGTGATTGTTGATGCCATTGCGCAACGCCGTCAGCAAGGTATGAGCAAACTTGAAGCGGTATCTAAAACTCTGCACCACTTATGGCTACCACTGGCGGGTTCAACCATTACCACCATGTTAGCTTTTGCACCAATTGTGTTAATGCCAGGTGCAGCGGGTGAGTTTGTTGGTGGTATCGCAATTTCGGTGATGTTCGCATTGCTGGGGTCATATATTATTTCGCATACCATTATCGCAGGCCTTGCTGGGCGCTTTAGCCGCAGTGAAAAACCAACGGCTTGGTATCAACAAGGTATGGCATTTCCCAAAATCAGCCAAGCATATACAGCCAGCCTTTACTTTGCGTTAACGCGGCCAATACTGACGGCGATTGTTATCGGTATATTACCTATTATCGGTTTTTTTGCCGCTGGCAAAATGACAGAACAATTTTTCCCTCCGTCTGACCGCGATATGTTCCAAATTGAAGTCTACTTAGCGCCGCATGTGAGCATTGAAAACACCTTAGAACAGGTAAAACTGATTGATAATAAACTGCAAAAAATTGAAGATATTGTGGCTGCGACTTGGGTTGTCGGGGGTAACACGCCCTCTTTCTATTACAATTTAACTCAACGGCAGCAAGGGGCAACTAACTATGCCCAAGCAATGATTAAAGTGACTGATTTTGCTGCGGCTAATCGATTGATTTTACAATTGCAGAAAGAGTTTGATGTGGAGTTTCCACAAGCCCAAATCTTGGTTCGAAAACTGGAACAAGGCCCTCCTTTTAACGCTCCGGTAGAGTTGCGTATATACGGCCCCAACCTAGATACATTGAAAGCACTGGGTGAACAAGTGCGCGGGATTTTAGTTGCAACCCCCGATGTGATCCATACTCGCGCAACACTAAGTTCTGGCGCACCAAAAGTGTGGTTACAAGTCAATGAAGATGCCAGCTTAATGAGCGGCCTGAGCCTTAGCGATATTGCCAATCAAATTCAAATGGCGACTACCGGTATAATTGGTGGCAGCATTTTAGAGCAAACAGAATCACTGCCCATTCGTGTTCGTTTAGGCGACAACAGTCGCGAACAAGCCACACGTTTAGCCGAGATAAATCTGGTATCGCCTTCGGGTTCAGGTATACCGCTAGCGGCATTATCTTATAACGAAATCAATGTAAGTCGCGGCGCAATCCCCCGCAGAAATGGCGAACGAGTCAATACTATTGAAGCTTATATCACCAGTGGAGTACTGCCTGCACAAGTATTAAACGAGGTTAAGGATACCATTGCTAATTTGTCTATTCCGGCGGGATATCATCTTGAAATTGGCGGCGAAAGTGCAAAACGTAATGAGGCTGTGGGTAATTTATTGTCAAATGTAGTGTTAGTTGTCACCTTATTATTGGCCACTGTAGTGCTGTCATTTAACTCCTTTAGATTAACGGCAATCATTTTACTGAGTGCATTTCAATCGGCGGGTTTAGGTTTATTATCCGTGTATGTATTTGGCTATCCGTTTGGGTTTACCGTTATTATCGGCTTATTGGGATTAATGGGCTTAGCCATTAATGCTGCGATTGTTATTTTGGCTGAGTTAGAAGATATACCCGAGGCGCGCCATGGTAATGTTGAGTTAATCATCAGTACTGTGAGCAGTTGTGGTCGTCATATCGGCTCCACCACCATCACGACTATAGGCGGCTTTTTACCGCTAATTATTGCAGGTGGTGGCTTTTGGCCGCCATTTGCCATAGCCATTGCTGGCGGTACGCTTTTGGCGACCATGTTGTCACTGATTTGGGTGCCTGTAATGTATACCTTGTTGATGAAACCTAAGGTCAACCTTATCAAGAAGCCAATTTCAATTTAATGTTCAATACAAAATAAAGATTTGCCCTAAACTGGCAGTAAAAATCCGGTTTAGGGCAGTAAGCACAAAACTCAAACATAAATTAAACGGTTTTCTCTAACAAGAACCAATTGGTGTCGTCTTGGGGGAAATTAATGTCTCTGTGGTAAACAAAGCCATAATCAACCAAGGTTAAATCTGAATACTTGTCGAGCATTTCACCGGCAAAATCGCGCTTAAATAACTTACCATCATGACCTCGATAGCCAATTTCAACTGGTGATGGATTGTAATACTCTGCAATGCAGATATAACGGTGGCTAGACTGATACAAGCGTTCATATACATTTTGTAATTCTTGAGGATTTATATGAATTAATACACCTTTAATCAATGCAATATCATGCGTTATCTGTGGCGTGTAATCTAAGATAGACGAATGGTGAACGGTAAGGTTATCGAAACGCTGTAAACTTTCAGCCGCTTTTTTATTTATTTCAATCGCGGATAATTTAACGTCAGGTAACAGTATTGACAATGCCTCAAGATTCAATCCGATATTAGAACCAAATTCAATAATAGATTGAGGAGCATGTACATTAGCAAGTATTTTAGAAAATAATGCTATGTTAGCTGCAATAGTATACTTTCCTTGATTTCGTTTTAAGTATTCATCCCCAAACTCACCAGCCCAAAATACTTCTTGTTCAGTCTTATAAGTCACATAATTCTCCTAACTTGCAAAGTGCAAGTGCGTATAAGTTGATAATTTAGTCAAATAAATTAGATGATAATGCGGTTCCGCTTGGTATGTTTTGATTAGCTCTACACCCTAATACTTGCTCATAAAATTTAGGTGCAAGACCAAAACCAGGCCTGATACTTCTAACATTCTCTGCCGTTAACTTTTCGCCTTTAATGACATCTTTTACAATATATAACGATCTTCTAAATTTAATATTACCTATTTCAGCTTGAGTCCTTTGATAATTAACATGGCCTAATGCATACCAAGCTGTTTTGGTATCTTTGCATAATTGTGCCAGTTCTAAAGGTTCAATTGAGAAGCTATCATCAGCACCGCCGCCATTACGATCAAGAGTGACATGTTTTTCTACAACACATGCACCTAAAACTACAGCCGCTATAGCAGTTGCATTATCAATGGTATGATCAGACAACCCTGCAAGAACATCAAAACGCTGAGTCATATCGGCAATGGTAGCTAAGTTATATTCATTTGCTGGCGCAGGATAGCCACTAACACAGTGCAGAATAACTAGCTCTTTACAGCCATTATCTCTTGCCACATTAATGGCTTCTTCGATCTCGACGTCATTGGCCATACCTGTAGACATAATCATAGGTTTACCGGTTTGAGCAACACGTTTAATCAGAGGCAAATCAACCAGCTCGAAAGAAGCAATTTTGTATGCTGGGGCGTCAAGCGATTCTAGTAGCTCAACAGCAGTAAAATCAAATGGTGAGCTGAAAATAGTAATACCTATCTCTTTAGCTCTTTTAAACAATGGCTTGTGCCAATCCCATGGCATGTGAGCTTGCTTATACAGTTGATAAAGTGACTTACCATCCCACAGACCACCATGGATCTGAAACTCGTCAGCATTAGAATCGATTGTGATTGTGTCATGAGTATAAGTTTGTAACTTAATGGCATCAGCACCGGCTTTTTTAGCCGCTTCAATAATTTCTAATGCTCGATTAATATCTCCATTGTGATTAGCCGAAAGCTCAGCAATGATATAAGGTGGGTATTCACGACCGATGGAACGGCCGTTAATTTTTATAGACTTAGTCATTTAAATACTCTAACTGTAAATTTTTTGAAATTAATAGTTCTGCTACACCTGTTATTATTTTCTTATTTGTTTGTACATTAATGATAGTAGTTTCAACAACTAATTTACGGCCAATCTTAGATAAAATAATAAAAATAGCCTCTAGCTGATCATCAGGATAAACTGGATTTATAAAGGTCATTGATTGACTCATATAAATACAACCATCTCCAGGGAAAGTTGTTCCAAACACTTTAGAAAATACTGAACCAACGAGAAATCCATGGACGATACTGCTATCAAAACCATGTTCAATTGCAAATTGATGATTCAAATGAAGTTGATTTTTATCACCACTAACCACTGAAAAAATAGCAACTTTCTCCGCTGAAAAAGTGATATTCTCTCGATAAGACTTACCCGGCGACAGTGGCATTTTTTTCTTATATAATTCTAATCGACATCTCTGCCAATCGGTTTTAAATATTGCAAGTCGATACACATCCCAATACTGTTCATCAGCGAAATGATGCTTTTTAAAGATACCTTCAATTTGAAAGCCAAATTTTTTATGGAACTTTATAACAGAATGATTAAATTCTAATACTTCGCAAGATAATTTATGTAACTCAAGATTATCGAACGCATAATTGAGAGCTGTCACTTCCATTAATGAACCAACGCCTCTGGTTGCAGTATTTCCAGAATAAAACGCCCAAGTCGCAGAATGATTATTATGGTTGATATCAACAAACCCAATCAAACCTGAAGGCTTGCCATCTAATTCAAAAATAAAATATGCTTTTGTAGCATCGCATTTTATGCGCTCGAACCATTCATAATGTTCTTTTTTAGAAATGACATGACTGGTGTACATGTTTTTTCTTACTTCAGGCATGTTGCGCCACTCTAAAACAAGATCAAGGTAATCTGAAGATAATGGTAATAATTTTACATCACTCATAGTCGCTCCTGTCTGAAGTAATCTCTTCACATAGAACTGATAATTTATGTTTAAATACAAGCAATAACTCTGATGATTTTGCATGTAATAGCGCAGGCGAAATCTTAAAACCTTCAATCAATCGCATAAGTGCTTCAGCGCTAAATCGGTTTTGATCACCCATGTAGTATATCAAGCCAATATCATGTAAATATTGAGATACCTCAATCTGATTATCAGCGAGCGAATAAACGATACTCGGAAGCCCCATGAAAATACGTTCACCAGTTGTGGCACCACCAGCACCGATAGCTAGATCGGCTTCGCGCATCATTTCAGCAATGTTTACGCCATGTTCAAAGCATTGAATATTACTGAAATGGGCACATGCTTGCTTTAGCTCTTTTTTATTAGGGTTAGCCATTCCAATAACTAAATCTACTGATATTGACTTCGATAAAACAGGCATAACTCCATTCACAAATTTAAGACTAAGATTATCTTTATCTACACCACCAAAGAAAACAAATATCTTATTGAGTGATTCTCTTGGTTTAGAATTTGATATTTCACAGAGAAATTCATCACGTAAAATACAATACGATACACCTAAAAATAACTGACACTCAGGAGTAACCAAATCATCATATCGATGCTGATAATTCAATGCTAAATTTTGATCGATTAAAATATTACAACTATGTTTTCTATTCGCTAAATCATCAATAACGACTATTTTCCTAGCTAAGCGGCTCGCTTTTTCTTCCCAAACAATATCCAATGAGTAATGGTCTACAATTAACACATCAAATTTTGAAATGTTAATTGAACGCATAGCATTCTCAAATAACAAAAAATCTTGTTCTTGAGTCCAACCAAGCCAATTATCATTAATAGGAAAAGCATTTTTAGCATCTAATTCTATTAAATTAAAACCACTGCCGATTATTAAATCATTGAAGTTTTTTTCAGCTCGCTTAGTAATAAAATAAATATTACTTTCAATTTTTTTATTCAGTAATTTTGCAAGAGTTAAACATCTAATCAAATGACCGGAGCCAATTATAAAACTGGAATCAACTCTAAAGACAATATTCATGACTGAGAACTCAAGGATGCATACTTTCTTTCTGCTTTACTCCAATCGTCTTCAGTATCAATGTCCTGCACATGACTTGACGGTATAATAACGGCATAAGAATGCTCAGAAAACATAGATAAACCAGTTAAAAAAGCATCAGGAAGACCCCAGTAAAACTGAGCAGCATCATAATATGCTGTATCTAAATCTTGAGTTCTGGTATTCACATATTCAGGCATAAGCATTTCTGCTGAGCCATTAGCATTTAGCTTAAATGCCCTTTGAATAGGATAATCATAAGCAGCAGCACTAAATGCATACTGAAATGACCCAATCGACAAAGCTTCATATCCAGCACAAATCAGTTCAGCAGTTAAAAAGGGGGCTGTTGCGTACATACAGCACAAAGCTTCTACTTCGACGTCATGCGCTTTATACCACCCAATAGCATGCTTTATGACATCCATAGTTGTTGCATAATCATCAGCAATGGATCCTGGGCGCATAAAAGGAACTTCTGCACCATATTGTTGAGCGACTTTAGCAATTTCAGCATCATCAGTAGACACAATAATCTTATCAAAACATCCAGATGCGATAGCTGCTTCAATAGAATAAGCAATGATTGGCTTACCATGGAAAAGCTTTATATTTTTTCGAGGAATACGTTTACTGCCTCCTCGAGCAGGAATCAAGGCTATTCGCATTAATCCCCCGACTTCAGTATCAAACTTAACACATTCACGACTTCATCTTGTATTGAATCGGTCATTGCGGCAAACATAGGTAATGAAATAGCTTCTTGATAATAACGTTCAGACTCCACAAAATCTGCTTTATCAAACCCCATAGCTTGATAATAAGGCTGTCTGTATACAGGAATATAATGAAGATTAACCCCGATACCCGATTCTCTCAACTCATCGAATACTTGTGAATGATTTTTAGTTATTTTGTCTAGCTCAAGACGAATAATGTATAGGTGCAAACCTGAGTAAGTATCCTCTAACTGGTAGGGACAAATAACAGGTAAATTGACTAACATTTTGTTATAACGCTCAGCAAAATAGTGGCGAGTTTGGATAAACTGTTCTAATCGAGTTAGCTGTGAGATCCCCAAAGCTGCCTGTAACTCGGTCATGCGATAATTAAAACCTAAGTCGATTTGTTGGTAATACCATGCTCCATCAGATGGACCGTACATTTTATCTGGGTCACGGGTAATACCATGAGATCTTAATAAGCGCATTTTTTCAGCTAACATTTCACTATTGGTTAATGCCGCTCCACCTTCCGCTGTGGTGACAATTTTTACAGGATGAAAGCTAAATACTGTGATGTCAGCAAACTCACATGATCCAATTGGATGTTGATGATATTTACCTCCTATTGCATGAGAGGCATCTTCTATAATTTTAAAACCATATTGTTTACTTAGATGATAGATAACTTTCATATCACATGGTTGGCCAGCTAAATGAACAGGTATCACTACTTTAGGCAACGTTCCTTTCGCTTTGGCTTGAATCAATTTTTGTTGCAATTGCTTAGGGCACATATTGTATGTCCATGGATCAATATCAACAAAGTCGATTTTAGCACCACAATAAAGTCCACAATTAGCCGAGGCAACAAAAGTGATGGGTGATGTCCATATAACATCACCAGGACCAACTCCCAATGCTAAGCAAGCAATATGCAAAGCGGAAGTCGCACTGTTTACAGCAACAGCATACTGAGCTTGGGTCACACTGACTAATGCAGATTCAAACTCTGGAACCTTAGGTCCTTGAGTCAAAAAATCCGATGACAGTACTTCAATGACAGCATCAATATCCTGCTGTGAAATATCCTGCTTTCCGTATGGAATCATGGAATAAATGCTCTCTATAGTTCCGCTTTTTTATCAAATTCAATAATTTCTTCAGGCGTTAAGAAATGCGGATTTTTTCCAGAATGATATTCATAACCTTGCTCTACGGTGTGACCAATTTCATCGATAAGATTACGTGAATAATTATGGTCGTCGTTATAAAATTTAATACTAGGACAAATAACATAATGGTCATCAAACTCGAGAGTTAAATGAGAGTCATCGGCAGGACACATCACTTCATGTAATTTCTCACCAGGACGAATACCAACCAACTTCAATTCAAGATCTGGAGCATAAGCTTTTGCCAAGTCAACAATCCGCACAGATGGGATTTTCGGTACAAAAATTTCGCCACCATACATACGGGCAAAGTTTTTAAGAACAAAATCAACACCATCTTGCAGAGTGATCCAGAATCGAGTCATACTTTGGTGAGTAATAGGTAAATGATCTGTTCCGTTGGCTATAAGTTGTTTGAAGAAAGGCACGACTGAACCTCGTGAGCCGACCACATTACCATAACGAACAACAGCAAAACGAGTTTGCCCTTGACCAACCATATTATTTGCGGCGACAAACAATTTATCAGAGGCCAGTTTTGTCGCACCATAAAGATTAATAGGTGAAGCAGCTTTATCTGTCGATAACGCAATAACTTTATTGACGTTATTCGCAATTGCCGCTTTTATAACGTTTTCTGCACCATAAATATTGGTTTTAATGCATTCCATAGGGTTGTATTCTGCTGCAGGAACTTGCTTAAGTGCTGCAGCGTGGATCACATAATCAACCCCTCTGAAAGCCTGCATTAATCGGTCGCCATCTCTTACATCGCCTAGAAAATAGCGCATACAAGGGTCGTTAAACTTTTGCTGCATTTCATACTGTTTTAACTCATCTCGAGACAAAATAATCAAACGTTTAGGTTTGTATCGTTCAAGAATAGTTTTGGTATATTTATGGCCGAATGACCCTGTACCGCCGGTAATAAGTATAGACTTGTTATCAAACATAATGCTTCCCTATTTTATTTGGCTCAACAGTTTCACCCGATGACCATATGTTCTATTGTATGTTGCACAACTTCAACGCTTGCAGAAAACAAGCAAGAAATAGACCACAAAGAAAATAAATGCTTTCTGAATTAATAATATCAATTAAATATTCTGATAATTTATAAACCATATTAGTTTATAAACCATCATAATATGAAGTGCTTATTTCAATTTTTGCCAGAATAGCTTATAACTCACAAGCACATGTAGCTTAGCCATTGGCATTAAAATTGCAAACACTGTCTTAAATCGTTGCATATTATCTAAAATGTTTGCACAGCTATGATGACTGCGCTTGACGAGCCGACAATATATTGACACGCAACAGACTATAGGATCGGGACAGAATGACACCTCAACAATCTAGTATTACAAATGTATTCGCTATCTCTCCATTTAACGAGTACTACTTACCAAGTGTCAATAAGCTCACATTTGAAAAGATTGATTCTGTTAGCTTATATAACAACAAGTTTAAGCAAGCAGAAATCCTAACCGACAATACATTACATATCTTTATTGGTATGGATTCAGGCTTACTTGCTAACTACCTATTAGAAAAATCTTTGCCGCTTGAGTCTAAATATATATTTGTAGAACTTGACGAAGTCTGCCAATTATTGACTATTGAGATACCTGAAAATTTACAAGAATCCGTTTATATTTGTACCGCTTCAAAGCTTGAAGAGCTCTTAACCAACAGTGAGTTTAATCTGTTTATCGTCAAACACCTCTTCAAACTTCACTATTCTTTAGCAGCATCTGGAAACTCACACGATGATTACACTCTGCTTAGTCACAATGTCGAGAAAATTGTAAAACTAGAATATTTCGATAGCAGTACCGCTTTTACTCAAAAAAGCTTCATCATCGAGCAATTAAATAATATTGCAGAAAACCTCCTACCTGCTGAAATACTAAAAGATACTTTTGCTGGTAAAACATGCATCGTTCTTGGTGGTGGCCCATCTTTAGATGAAAATATCAAATGGATACAATCAAATAGAGATAAACTAGTCATATTCTCTGTTTCAAGAATTACAGGGAAATTAGCAGATATTGGCATAAAATCAGACATTATTGTCACCGTTGACCCGCAAGAACATAGTTTCGAGGTTAACGAAAAAATGATGAGTCTAAGCGCTCAAAGTCTACTGTTAAGCGCAAATCATACTTGCCATGATATTGTTGCCCAATGGAATGGTTGTCTACTGTTTACTGGCACACAAATGCCTTGGCAAGAAGGGAAACTATGCTCAAACATTGAAACAACAGGACCGACAGTAACAAATAGTGCGATCCATATTGCTGAAAGTATGGGCTTTACTCAAATATTGTTATGTGGCGTTGATTTTTGTCATTCTCAGTCTGGTGCGACCCACACTACGAATACCTATACTGAAAGTGTATTTAATAATTTAGGTACTATGTATGAGTGGGTTGAAACTTACAGTGGTGAGTTGGCAGAAACACCAATTCAATTAATTCATGCTATTGAGTCTTTGGCAGAGTCAGTTGCGTTAAAACCAGAAATTAACTATATAAATCTTTCAAAAAATGCAGCAAAAGTGAAAGGCGTTAGCTACCAAGATAAAAACCAAATATTATTATCGCCTATCAGCAAAAAACAATTGGAGTATCTTAATCCTAGTCGCTTTATTATGACCACTGAAGCGAAATTAGAAAAACTGACCTTGATCAGCCAAAACATAAACAACACATTGACGCATTTCGATAAGATACTCAGTAAACTAACAAATGCATTAGCCCTCTGTAAAAAAATGACTAAAATTTCCGCCACTTTGATTGGGCCATTATCTGCAGAATTAGAAAAAATTGAATCTGAATTAAACCAAGATTTTCCACAGTACTGCTATCTGATAAAGTTTTATGGTTTTTATGAATTCTCACATTTTTTGACAACTCAAAGCACTGACCAGTGGACGCAAAAAGACGTCAATAATCAAAACCGTCTTTATTATCAAGCGTTTTTTGATATTGCCAATGAGCTACAAAAATTACTACAGCAAACTAAAGCAAGACTCCAAAGCAGAATAGCTGAACATGCTTTCCCAACCCAGTTAGCTTTATTTACACCTCAATGGGAAGCTGATAAACATTTTGGACGAGCTATTATCTGGTCAAGAGAACATCCAAATAGCCTTAAGCTACTTGATGCTAAAGACAAAGAGCTAATTGAAAAATTAACAAGTCGTTATACTGAACTATTTAATAAAAAAACAGTAAAAAATGTTGCCGTTGACCATCAAAACAACATGAACAATGCTTTTAAGAAACTCAATATTTTACTGCAACACAAACATCTACTTGGTATTAGTAAAATGGTTCAATATGTTGAACCATTTAGACAGCAAGATGAGCTTACTGCTAAATTTTATTACTTAGCTAAAAGCTATGAATTATTCTTAAAGGGAACATGGGAAGAATCTTTAAAGATAATATTAAAAATTGATAATAATCAAATGTCTGAGAATGAACTACGTCATATTATCATGCTATCTTTAAAACTAAACTTACTTGATGTTGCTCAAGAAAACCTCGCTAAAATAATCCAATTTAATGATGAGTACCTCCCACAGTATGCACAAATCATGAGCCTGCAAGGTCAATATCAAGATGCACTCAACTTATACTTAAATTATCTTGATAAATATCCTAATAACATTCCGGTACTGATCAAATTAGGAACCTTCTTGGCAGCAATAAACGAAACAGAAAGTGCTCAATCAGTATTTTTACAGGTATTGAAAATCGATCCAATTAATCAAACAGCAATAAACAATTTAGAGCAAATGAGTCGATGATGGCATTTTTAGTATAAAAGCTAAAATATATAAACCATTCGGGACTCAAGCTTATATGCTCTCGTTGTCGTGTTTGTTGTTTCTTTGTGCGATAACTATGAGGCAGGAATGTAAGACTAGGCTTAAGGATATGCCTCAAACAGGTAATGGAAACGACCACCTAATACTTGGTAAAATCAGGATATATTTAAGCCAAATCGACACTACTAAAACTGGTCGATTTGGCGTTAATGCTTACTTATAGTAGTTTGGGTAAAAACATAGACACTAATTTATAAGCTAAAAATGTCTACATTTAACATTCATAGTAGTGTTATGCGATAAATGTCCTCATAGAACATGAATTTATATTTGTTTCACATTTTTGGCTTCGTAGCAGACAATCTTTACATTTACGCGGTATATTAAATTGAGTGAACCAGATCTATTTAGATTAATCATCACAATAATTATGAGAAAGAGCATATGAACTATAAAAACTGGCCTATTTCAAAACAAATAGGCTCTCTTGTCGTGTTGTCATCCGTTATTATTTTCACCGCTATGTCT
>Ga0208031_1000245_pt1 | contig 13007 bp, 10 predicted proteins | sample MalvirAntarct_38_FD_184252 | JGI IMG/M metagenome (GOLD analysis project Ga0208031, IMG submission 184252) | Marine viral communities from the Global Malaspina Expedition - Malaspina viral metaG Antarct_38 (SPAdes) (version 2) | ecosystem: Environmental > Aquatic > Marine > Oceanic | place...
CTGCGCGGATAATAATGGCAGTGGCAATAGCCGCCGCCGCATCAACCACAGCCACAGAGACATTACCTTTGAGAATTTCAGCGTTTTTCGCAAATTCATTTAAGGCGATTTTGTCGTGTAAAAAACGACCCAATTTAATCAGTACTAAACCAAATAAGCCGTACGCCGACATGCCAATCGCTTCGGTTAAATAAGACGGTGCAGCCTCGCCGGTTATGGCGCCTGTAAGCACAATGCCTAATGCTGCGATTGCACCTGCTGTACTAATACCAAAGGCGAAATTGTCACGTTCTGCTAGCTCGGCACTGCTGTTAACTTTAACACTCCAGCCTTGCAAGTAACGCATTAGCGTCAGTAAAACGATAGCGATGGTTAAATCAATGGCTAAGATAATCGCCAAATGTTGAGTTAAGCCATATTCTTGAAAAAATGTCATGGTGAGTCCTTACCTATTTTCCACGGCTAACACCGCGACTAGTGCGGCTGCTTGAGTTACGGAAACTGCTGTCTTTTGAATAGCTCGAACGAAATTTTCTACTCGCGCTCTGAGTGGTACTACTGGCTTTAGGTGCGCTAGCACTTTGACGCGACAAGCTTGTAGAACCTGTTCGAGTTTTTGCATAAGGGCTGTCAAATCGCTTCCCCTGGCTGTCAAAACGTTTCTTGGTTTGTTCAAAGGTTTTTGCTTGCGAAGTGGCTTGTTTTGGAGAGGTATAACGGTAACGTCCTACATCATTATAATAGCTGTAACCACGGTTACCCGACCAACGGTCGTAACTTGTTGGACGAGTGAAGTTAGAAAACATCGCATACATGCCATACCAAGCCCAAATCGATGTGCCACTTGAATTGTTTTGCCAGCTACCATAAGCAGGATTACCCACTAGCTGGCTACCTGCACCACCAACGTCGGTTCCATTCGCGAGCGCTTCGGCTTCACGGCTGATTGCATTGACTCTGGCCAGTTGGCCATTAGACATATCAGCGACAACATTGACTGGATCAGACAGCATATCATTATACAAACTGCTGTCTGCAGCTTGATAAACATTTTGGGCTTCAGCCAGTTGCTGGTCTAAATCAATAAAGTTAGCGCTATCGTTTAAGTCTTTATAACGACGCGTTAATGACTGAAACATTGGACCTTCAGTGCCGGCATCTTTTGCCAACTCTTCGAGTAAAGGTGTTAAGTCTGATTGGCGCTGAGCGAGAATACTGGTGTATTGTTTAAGTAACGTCGCATTACGCAGCTGATTGTTGTCGAGTGAACTGGCCAACAGATCAAGACGTTGTTGGGTCAGTTGCTGGTACTTAGCAATTTGTTCCGGTCGGTCGTCACCGCAACCGCTAAGGGCTAACGTGGCAAACAATACCGTTATCAATATGAGTACACGGGGGAGGTGACCTACCATGTTTTCTCCAAAATGTAGATTTTTCATGTGCTAATTCAATATGACACAGGTTATAGTAATCTGGGTATCAATGATATTAATCTGATCATTTTACTGACCAATAGATATACCATTCACGACATAATATGTCCAACGTTCATTTTCTTTAGGGATCATTATTGCCATGCAAAACCAAGGTAACAAGGTATTATCTGCCGCTATGTTAGACAGCGCAGATCGTTACTGGTTAAGACTCTGCGACAGTTGGCCTGAGGCTAAAACCGCACTGCCCCCCTCGCAGCAGCAAGAGCTAAAAGTCGTATTTGGCTTGAGTGATTATATCGCTGAGCAACTTTGTCGTCATCCAGAATGGATTGTGCAGTTATTTGATGGCCTATTAGATGATGTAGTGCGCAGTGATTTTGATGCTCAGTTACATTCGCTGTTAGTTGAGTTAACTCAAGAAGAGCAGGTTAAGTCAGCCTTACGTCGTTATCGTAATCTACAAATGGTGCGTTTAGCATGGCGTGATTTTTTAAATTACACTCCAGTAGAAGAATCTCTACTCGACTTATCTGCACTGGCCGAAGCATTGGTTATTGCTGGACGAGATTGGTTATATCAAGAAATGTGTCAGCAATATGGTACCCCCATGAGTGCCGAAGGTACGCCGCAACCTTTATTGATTTTAGGTATGGGTAAACTGGGTGGCCGTGAACTTAATTTTTCATCTGACATTGATTTAATTTTTACCTTTCCAGAGCATGGTGACACGGTAGGTGGAAGACGTACTCAGGCCAATCAACAATTCTTTATTCGCATGGGCCAACGCTTGGTAAATTTACTCGACCAAGTGACGGTTGATGGATTTGTATTTCGTGTTGATATGCGTTTACGGCCTTACGGAGAAAGTGGTCCGTTAGTCGTCAGTTTCAGTGGTCTAGAAGATTATTACCAAGAACAAGGTCGCGATTGGGAACGCTACGCCATGGTTAAAGCTCGTGTATTGGGCCCTTGGTCTGGCTATTGTGACGAGCTACATGATTTATTACGCCCATTTGTATATCGCCGTTATATTGATTTTTCTGCGATTGAATCACTACGTAAAATGAAGCAACTTATTGCTCAAGAAGTCAGGCGTCGCCAGTTAACCAATAACATTAAGTTGGGCGCGGGAGGGATCCGCGAGGTCGAATTCGTAGTGCAAAGTTTTCAGTTGATCCGTGGCGGCCGCGAACCCGCATTGCGGCAACAAAGTTTATTTGGTGCCATTGATACCTTGTACAGCCTTGGGCAGTTGGAATATTTAGCGGTTGATGAGCTTAAACATAGCTATATTCTTTTGCGTCGGGTGGAGAATTTATTACAAGCTATAGATGATAAACAAACACAAACTCTGCCCAACAATGAGCTTGATTGGCAGCGGCTCTGTTATCCATTAGATATTGAAAACGAAACAGAACTTCGTCAAAAGATTAATACTGCGATGGCTACCATTCACGGCCATTTTAATGCCACGGTCGGTGGCACTGACAGTCACGAACAGAATGATCATTGGACATCATTATTTTGGAATGTGCAGCAAGATGAAGACGCTAATGCCTTGCTGCAAGAACAACAAATCGATGATAGCGAATTATGGCCGTTATTAAGTGAATGGCATCAAATGGTGTCAAAACGTTCTATCGGACCTCGAGGGCGTGAAACCTTAGACAAATTAATGCCTAAATTACTCGAGGAATTGGTTAATCAGGCGAAACCGAGTCAAGCTTTTAAGCCCGTTGCCAACGTGCTAGATAAAATATTAACTCGAACTACTTACCTTGAGCTTTTATGTGAAAACCCGGGTGCTCGGCAACAATTAGTCAGTTTATGTTGTGCAAGCCCCTGGATTGCGCGTGAGCTAGCTAATTTTCCTATGTTGCTCGATGAGCTTATTGACCCGTCGCAACTGTATGACATCACTTCGATTGATGATTATCCGAGCGAATTACGCCAATATTTATTACGAGTACCAGAAGATGACATGGAGCAGCAAATGGAAGCGCTGCGCCAGTTTAAATTGTCTCAACAACTCAAGATTGCTGCGGCCGATGTCACAGGTGTTTTACCTGTCATGCAGGTCAGCGATCATTTAACCTTTTTAGCCGAAGCAATTATTGAGCAAGTCGTGCTGCAAGCTTGGCATCAAGTAGCGTCTCGCCATGGCACGCCTAAGGGAACAAGCCCAAGTAATATGGGGTTTGCAGTGATTGGGTACGGTAAGCTTGGTGGTATTGAACTGGGTTATGGTTCTGATTTAGATTTGGTTTTCTTACACGGTCACAGCGGTTCTGGCAGTACAGATGGCGAACGATCTATTGATAATGGCCATTTTTACCTAAAGCTTGCTCAGCGTGTGGTGCATTTATTTGCTACCCGCACCACATCTGGAGAATTATATGAAGTTGATATGCGTTTACGCCCATCGGGTGCATCAGGCTTATTAGTTAGTGAAATAGAGCATTTTGGTGCTTATTTGCAGCAAGAGGCTTGGACCTGGGAGCATCAAGCTTTAGTGCGCGCTCGTTTCGTGTTTGGTGATTATTCACTTGCGGGTCGTTTTAGTGAACTACGTGCGCAAGTGTTGCAAATTGAGCGCGATAAAGTGGAGTTGGCTAAAGCTGTTAGGGATATGCGCACAAAAATGCGCGAGCATTTACTTCAAGCAGAAGCAACAATATTTGATTTGAAACAGAGTGCTGGTGGTATTGCGGACATTGAATTTATAGCCCAGTATTTAGTCTTAGCCTATGCGCATCAATATCACGAGTTAACTATTTGGTCTGATAATGTGCGCATTTTTGAAGTGTTAGCAGAGTTGGAATTATTGCCGGTAATGCAAGCTCAGCATTTAACTCAAACTTACTGTTGGCTGCGTGATGAGAATCATGAACTGACCTTACAGCAATTGCCCGGTAAATTACTGCAGCAAAGCGTGCAACCCAAAACTGATAGCGTCATTGAAATTTATAATAATATTTTACACATTTGATACTAAATGAAGTGGTTAAGATCGATATTTAGTTCTATAACTGTCTTATTGAACTGGTGTTATTTGATTAAGTTGGACTTTTAATGCTTCTGGCTCCGATACCTGAAAATGAGCATACTCGACTCGAAACGCTTCGAGGATTAAACATGCTCGATACCGCAGCTGAAGATCGCTTTGATCGTGTCACTCGGCTAGCAAAACGCTTATTTTCAGTATCGATTAGCGTGATAAGTTTAATCGATGCCGATCGTCAATGGTTTAAATCCTCACAAGGATTAGATGTATGCGAAACCCAACGTGATATTTCTTTTTGTGGTCATGCCATTAATCAGCATGGCATTTTCATTGTACCTGATACGCTAAAAGATCAGCGTTTTGCCGATAACCCACTGGTACTCGGGCCACCTAATGTTCGATTTTATGCCGGTTATCCATTAACTATGCCTAATGGCGTGATAGTCGGAACCTTGTGTATTATTGATGACAAGCCGAGGTCCTTTTCTAAAGATGATGAAGCAACTTTAGAAGATCTTGGCAATATTGTTATAGATGAGCTGTTATCGATTAAGCAAAATACTTTGGATGCGTTAACGGGTATTTTTAATCGTCGCGGCTTTGAGTTACTTTCTCATAGAACAATGGCCCGCAGTGATAAGCTCGGCTTTAACACCTGTTTGATTTTTTTAGATTTAAATGATTTTAAATCTATTAATGACGCATTTGGTCATGAAGAAGGAGATAATGCATTAAAAATCTTTGCCCGTTTATTAGTCAGTAGTTTTCGTGGCTCAGATATTATTGCTCGATTTGCTGGTGATGAATTTGTGGTATTGCTGAGTCAAACTGATGAAACTATTGTCAATGATGTATTACGCAGGTTCCAGCAGTCTGTTGAGCAGCATAACCAGCACAATGCTAAACCTTACCAATTAACTTACAGCAAAGGTGTGGTGCATCGACAAGCAAATCAGGCATTATCCTTGTATGAATATTTGGTGACTGTCGATAAAGCCATGTTTGTTGACAAAGCAAAACATCACCAGAAAAACGAAACGGTAATTAAATAGCCTGTTACTCATGAATGATGCTGAATTACTCGCCGATAATGGATATATCCTTGTGCTTAATCTTAGTAAAAGCTGATGTCCTGTCACTACTATTATTTTTCATTTCAACTTACTCAATTATTAATTTATCTACACTCAGCAGATTACCTCTATTGATGGCTTAGCTTAATGTCGAGTGAACTATAACGAATAAATTGCAATTAAAATCAAAACTTTATTTGCAAGTGCTGTCTCAAGCGATACCAGCATAGCCAAGCCAATATTAGCATAGGGTATTGCCGCCTTAATGGCTTCTTTTTGCGGCAATTTGATAAGTTGGCGTAGCATTGAATACACATGCTGGAGAATAATGAATCCAAGCGCTATAACAGACGGCATTTAGTGATCGCTAAATGACTTTTTTGCCTTGTCATGCCCTCTGCTATTCCTAGTATGAGCATTAACAAAGTGGATAAGGTTTCGCAGGTCGCCTTAGGGACTTTTAAATCTGACTTGATTAATTCTGCACTTAAACCGAGGACAAAAAAGCCATCATAGTACTAAGTATGTTATCGCTTCTATCTGTTATAAACTATGGTGATGCTGCCTTGTAGTCATAACAAAGTGAAATATTTTAAATCAAAATGGCGCAGTAATATTGAATAAATCTAGGCTGTTATAGTTATTAATAGCAGATCTGTGAAGTACTGATCTATTAAGTATTGCTGGCGTATAGTATCGTTGAATAAGAACATAGCAATATTAATGGTAGAGCCTGTAATGAAAAATGAAATTGATATTCATCGTGCGTTAAAAGTGTTTAACAAAGTCACTCAATATGGCGAAAAACGTGCGCTTGAAGATGGTCTTAGTGGCCATGATTATTGGTTGTGTGGTATTAGTGCCCAAACGGATCACGATGGCTACACCATTACCTTGTCTGATGCTCAAGTTAGTTTAACGGTGTTTTTTCACAATAAGTATCAGTTCGAATATCCTACCAATGATGCGCTCGATAATTTTTTACGTCGATTTAATGACGTTGAAAATTTCCAAGCATCTTGAGTAAAGCATTAAGGTTATTAAGCACTCATAAGCTTGCATCACATACTTTACGCCCATTGTTGCATTTCGATTAGGCGACTGTAAGTGCGTCTAAATTCAAATTGTAATGCCCCATCAATGTATAAATCTTCCAAGCTAAACCTGCTATTGAGGATTAACATCACTTTTTGATCGTATAGTTCATCAACTAAACTAATAAAGCGTCTGGTTGGATCATCCTCACTGGCATAGGACAGTTGTCGCTCGCCTGTGATGGTTGCTAGTGAACCATCTTCGGTGCCACGTGCTCTAATCCAGCTTCGTAGTTCTCCGCCTAATATCGGTACATCGCTGAGTAAGATATGGCTAAATTGTCCCGCGAGTTCAATATAATCTAATGCTGATCGTGGGCCCTGGCACAAGGCTGAAAAGGTAAACCAAGCAAGCTGGCCGTGTATAGCCATAATGGCAATGTCTCTATGGCATACCTCAATTGAATGTGGCAGTTTTTTGAGACTCGCATGAGGTTGTGGGTATTGTTGACATAATTGTTGAAAAACAACCTCGGGCGCCATTGATGATGGCTGTTTTAGCCAAGGTGGTGTAGTCGTTAATATGTTGGCGTTAGCGTGTAAACGATGATCAATTTGACCATTTAAATGGATTGATTCGGTATATTGTAGAAGCAGATCAATAGTGGGTAAAAAACGATCGCGCTGTAATCCGTTTTTATACAAGTCAACAATCGGCACATTTGACGTTGCAACTAAGGTCACTTCTGACTGAAATAATGTCTCAAATAATCGCCCAAGTAAAATGGCATCACCGATATCAGATACAAAAAATTCATCGAAGCAAATGACAGAATATTTGGCTGCAATTTGCTTAGCAATATGAGCTAATGGATCGCGGATCCCCGATGTTTGATTTAATTGCTGGTGGATCATAGCCATAAAACGATGAAAATGAAGACGTAATACGGTTTTATTTGCTTCAGACTGCGGGCTATATAGGTACTGCTCAGACAAACTTTGATAAAACAGATCCATCAGAAAGGTTTTCCCACGACCAACATCTCCCCACAAATATAAACCGCGGTTTTTTTTGTTAATCGATAGACATTGCTGATAGAGCGAATCTAAGGCGAGTACTGCTTGCTGTTGCGCAGGATCATCAAGCATGTTTTGTTTAATGCGCTGCTGATAGGCTTGTAATGGCGACATAACACTTAAGCTAAATTGTTGAGCTGAGTAGTATACCATTAACTGTTGCCTTTATTATGGTGCGTATTTCCTTTAAGCTCTCGTGACAAAAATAACAATTTATTAACTCTGAGCGTGAACCCTGAGTATTAATCCTAACAAGGACCCAGACATGAATCATAAAAATAAGGGGATGACCTATATTGGTGCGGATATGACATTAGAAGGTAATGTACGTATTCAAGGTCCTGCAATGGTTGCTGGCCACACTAAAGGTACTATTAACTCTACTGATCAAATCAAAATTGAGCTGGGAGGCGTGATTGAGGGTGACGTTTTTTGCCAAGAGATGCGCGTGTCAGGATTATTTAAAGGCAAGTTACATTGCAATAAGTTAATTATTGTCAGCTCGGGTATTGTAGAAGGTGAAGTGTCGAGTCATCAGATGGAAATTTATGATGGCGGTCAATTCATCGGTATGCGCACTAAAGGTCCTGATGCATCGCAGTTACCACAAGCTGAAGCAGAGCAATCATCACATCAACAGGCGCAGCAGGCTAGGGTTACTCATTCGGTTTTTTCTGGGCGTAAATTCACTTATGCCGCAGTTGCGACTATTTTGATTATTGCCGGCACAATATTACAGCCAACCATTAGCTCGGCATTAAATCGTGGTCAAATATTGTCATCTGACAACAATCAAGCCAGCGTAGAGCAATACTCACAATCAACTGCAACAGCAGAAGATGCTGAGGTATTATTTCAAAATATAGATCAACAGACTTCATTTGTCGATCAAGCTGAAGCATTGATAGGGGCTGGTCAAAGTGATATTAATGTGGCGATGGAAGATTTACATGAACTCGCTAAAACCAGTGAGGCTATGGGGGATAGCCAAACAGCGAGTGACGATGTCGAACAAATCGAGCCAGCGTTTGGCACGCCAGATAAGTAAGCATCTTTTTATTAAACCCATAAAAAATGGTTTTATTAACCACAGTGTTTAGTGGAGTAATAAAACCATTTTATGCTGTTTTGATACAGCCAAATATTTTTATATTACTTATGGATTAATGCGAGTTGGCATACCTGTACGTTGCTCTAGCAATCGCTTTAATATAAATGAGTCAGTTTGTGGGTGAGCAACAAAGCGAGTGGTTTCTTTATCAAATGATAATGCTACCGGCTCAGTCGAATCAAACTCAGCTTGAGTGCGTGATAGCGGCTGATGAACTTCTAAATAACGATTACCATCAGGTTCTTCAGTCGCTTTAATGGGTTGGTTAATAAATTCAACACGAGTACCTACTGGCACGGTATTAAATAAATGTTCAATATCTTCATCGCGTAAACGAACACAACCAGAACTGACGCGTAAACCAATACCAAAGGTGGCGTTAGTGCCATGGATTGCATATAAGTTACCCACATACAGTGCGAACAAACCCATTGGATTATCAGCGCCTGCAGGCCATACCGCTGGTAATGTCACTCCTTTTGCTTCGTAAGATTTACGAATGTTAGCAGTTGGTGTCCACGTTGGGTTTGCGCGTTTACGTTGAATGGTTGTTACCCACTTTTCTGGAGTGTCTTTACCTATTTGGCCAATACCAATCGGCAATACTTCAACAATATCTTTTCCTTTTGGGAAATAATATAAACGCATTTCAGCGCTGTTTATCACTACGCCTTCACGTTTAGTGTTCGGCAAAATTAGCTGATGTGGGATTAATAAAGTGCTACCGGCTTTGGGTAAAAAAGGATCCACGCCAGGGTTTGCTTCTAATAAGTTAGTTAATCCGAGCTGAAATTTTGAGGCGATTTGTTCTAGGGTTAACTTGCCCTCAGGAACAACATAGTATTGATTTTCACCGACTAAATTGCTGCCTTTAGCAGGTAGACGATATTCAACAGCAGCACTCGAAAAACTGAGTACCATAGCCGTTGCTGCAATTAAAGTAGTGCGTAACGAATTCATCATAAGCGTTATATCATTCCAAAAACAGACGTTATACCAGTCAGACTACAATATCTTACCAAGTTTGACTATTTTGTACTGGTCATTAGTACATATTATTAGCGCGCATCCTCACTTATTACGCTTAATATTTCAACTGATTTTTTCCTGTTTCGTTATTTAAATCTTAAACGTTTAGTAAGCTGATGTAAGTTGTCTGGAGCGGTTGGCAACTGATGTTCTTTTAGCGCTAACTTATAACCTATTTGAGTGTCTATTTTGTGGAAGAATGACTCTTAAATGGATTTTTTATAAGACTTAAGCTTATGGGTATTTTATGCAATCGGCCTTAACACCGTAAGCGATGATGCACACTTTTAGCCTCTTTAATTGACGATGCTGGGTTACGCTCCTATCGCATCTAAAAATATGTATTTGGATTTTTGCCAATATAGCTATCTCAGTATTTACCGAGGAAAATAGCAGTAAAAGATGTCCTCGATGAATCCCCCAAATACGTACAAGACGACAGTAAAACCAGATTCTAGTGAACATTTATTTAAATTAATGTTTATTTTTAATTTATATATCAATTGGTTATATTTTTTACTCTGCTTATTCCTCATCAAAATAAATTGTTGCACTTTTAGTTAGCATGCTAACCAGATATAATGCTTAGCATGCTAACTAAGTGGTGACTTAATATGATTTCTACAGAATTAGAGCGATTAAAAGAGCTACATCTTGCTGAGCAACTCGGCCGGTTACATCGATTATGGCGCACTGTCGCAGATGTTGAATTAATTCCTTTAGGCTTAACTCATCCTCGCTGGACCGCGCTGTGGAAGCTATTACGCTTGGGCGATAACGTCAGTCAAAAAGTACTCGCCGACGCGTTAGAAATAGAATTGCCATCATTAATGCGCACTTTGGGGCAATTAGAAGAACATGGATATGTTAAAAGGCGTTGTTGCGATACTGATAAGCGAGCACGAATTGTCAGTTTGACCCCTCAGGGAACCGACATTCTGAAGCAAATAGAAACACGGATTATGCAAATCCGTGCTGAATTACTCAATGGCATTAGTCATCAAGAATTAAATGAATTTGAACGTGTGATCAGTCTGATTAGTGCTAATGCTATGGCTAAGCTTAAGCAGTCTGATGACCCTTTTAGTGAGAAGTAACATGACTCCAGATCAACAATTTGCCCGTCTCGTTAAAATATCGATTGCGATGTTTGTATTCGTATTCGGTTACTTTATGTTTGCCGATGCAGTAATGCCAATGACGCCACAAGCTATGGCAACACGGATGGTCACCAAGGTAACACCACAAGTCAGTGGAAAAATAGCCTCTATTAAGGTCGCAAATAACCAATTTGTGGCCGAAGGGGATGTGTTGTTTAGTATCGATTCAGCCTCTTATGAGTTAGCAGTTGAGCGAGCGACATTAGCCTTAGAGCAAGCCAAACAAGATAATGCAGAACTCGATGCATCGATATTAGCCGCCAAAGCCGACGTGCAAGCAAATCAAAGTAATGCACAGCAAAAAAGCAGCGAGGCAAAGCGTATTGATGCTCTTTATTCTACACGCGGTGTATCGCAGCAGTTAGCCGATCAAGCTCAAAATGATGCCGCAACCGCCGAAGCTAACTTACTTGCCGCTAAAGCTCGCTTAACTAAGTTAATCGTTAGTCGTGGGTTTAACGGCGCGGATAATTTAAAAGTTCGCCAAGCTCAAAATCATTTAGCTCAAGCCGAGTTAGACTTGTCATATACTCAAATTCGCGCAGATCAAAATGGGGTTGTCACTAACTTACAGTTGGAAGTCGGTAGCTTTGCTACAGTCGGTCAGCCTTTATTAGCACTCGTATCAGAAAACGTTGATATTATTGCTGATTTCAGAGAGAAAAGTTTACAAGGTATTGAGCCACAATCAATTGCGCTGGTTTCATTTGATGGCCAACCTGGACATTTATACTCGGCTAAAGTGAGTTCTGTTGATGCAGGTGTGAGTGCCGGACAATTTGATGCCAATGGCCGCTTGGCAGATCCCCAAGAGTCGGTGCGATGGGTACGTGATGCCCAGCGCTTGCGTTTACATTTAGAGCTCGATCAACAAGCCGTTAGCCTATTGCCTGCAGGGGCTCGCGCCACGGTGCAATTGGTGCCCAATAGCAGTTTCCTCGGTTTTTTGGCTAAGGTACAAATTAAAGTCATTAGTGTGCTGCACTATATTTATTAAATGAAGCATTAACTTCAATCATCATTTCCCTAATCCATACTTATAGCTGGTTACCACTTTTTAGTGTTGACTGAACAAACCATTTATTAGGGTGGGTGATTTAGGGTGCAGTATTCTCTCCAATGCGAAGGTATTTTACATGTTGCTACGCCACAGTCCTTTGACTACAAACGATTTACGTCAATGCCTTCGCATTGCAACAGGCGCTACGCTTGGGTTTGCTATTTGTAAATTTTTCGACCTAAGTTATGGGGTATTTTTTACCGTTACCCCAATGTTACTGTTGGGTTTAGTACCAGTGATGAATGCCCATGCAATGCGGCAACTATTAGCATCATCGGTGATGGCTGGAATTGAGGTGGGTATTCTAGGTGGTTTATTTGGTACTCATCCAGGGATGATCTTGCCAATTGTGTTTATACTTTTTCTGTATCGATTTGCGGCAATGTCACGAGGCAGTTTGTTTTTGTTCGGCGCTAACGGGGTGATCAGCTTAAGCATTATGCTGCACTTTGCCAGTTATCCGAGTGTCGATATTAATAATCTTATTTTTAATAATTTTTGGGCGACGGCAGCATCTGTCATCATTGCTTACGCTATGACCGCTCTTTGGCCAGATGTCGAACCACGTCCGCCAATGGCATCGGTTGCTAAAGCGCCTAATCGTATGCGTCATGAAGCATTACTCGGTGCATCAATTGCGACAGCATCATTTGTGGTTTTTCAGGTATTTAACTTGCGAGACTCTATGTCAGCTCAAGCCACCACCTTATTATTGTTATTCCCCATGCATTGGAATGGTGCACTCGGCTATGCCCGCAAGCGTGCTATCGGTACCCTGCTTGGAGTGACCTTTGGTTTACTAGGACAAGGGTTACTTTATGATTGGTCTGGGCAACTGATTTTTGTCATACCGCTATTGTGGATAGGCTTAATGTTATTTAGCCAAGTGCATGTGAGAGAGGCGAGTGGCTCAGGAGTGGGGTTTGGCGCCATGACCACATTAGGGATACTATTTGGCCAATATTTAACCCCCAATAACGATCTAGTATTTAGTGCTTTGTATCGAGTCAGTAGTATTCTAGT
>Ga0208031_1000247_pt1 | contig 12888 bp, 6 predicted proteins | sample MalvirAntarct_38_FD_184252 | JGI IMG/M metagenome (GOLD analysis project Ga0208031, IMG submission 184252) | Marine viral communities from the Global Malaspina Expedition - Malaspina viral metaG Antarct_38 (SPAdes) (version 2) | ecosystem: Environmental > Aquatic > Marine > Oceanic | place...
TTGCCTAAGCTGCCCACATGGGCTTTCATCTTAATGGTGTGGTCACCAATGTAGGTTTTATCTACCGTACTGCCAAGGGTCACTTCACGCTCAAAACTGCCCACATAATACGTGGTCGATACCACACTACCGTTTTGCTGTTTAACCTGTTTATAGCGGTTACCATTCGCATCGTAACTGAATATGCTTTTTACATTATTGCGGTCTACCGTTAACGGCTTGTTTTGGTCGTTATAGGTTAACGTTACTCCATCACCTGTGAGCCTGTTACCGTTATTGTCATAGGTGAAGGTTTTTGTACCACCACGAATAAACTGCCTAATGGCGTTAGGGCCTGCATTACCGCCAGCACCTTTTCCTACACTACCGTAGCGATATTGACTGCCGTAATCGCCTTTAACAAGGATATTACCTGCGGCGTCATAGTCGTGGTTATTATCTGAATTCGGGAATAAGCTGTCAATTTATAACAAACCACAACTTAATTTAGGGGGTGAAAAATATAACTAGTTGACAACTTATAATGATACCAATCACCGAAGCAATAAACATCGAAAGGTTAATTATTTTTCCTTTAGATAATTTTACTTTCTCTATATCATCATATATTGAAAATTTTCGAGTCAAAAATAAATCTGCACACCATCCCAATAGTGGGAGAAATATAACTACATAAGCGATATCGGACAAAGCTAGAATCGAAAATAATATAGCTATTGGAGACAAAATAGCGGATAAAGATAAGATTAAATCCATTCGTACAAAAAAATAGTCCCTCGCCCCCAAGATCTTAATTTTTTCGTATAGCTACGAGCTAAATATAACTTTAATAATTCAATAACGTTCACATCAGAACCCTTAATGACGTGGATACAACGACCATGGATTAATATTGTACGGTAGCACTTGCTTCTGACTTTCGTAGAAACCGTTATATCTTCCGTTGAATTTATTTACAATATCACGCTTAAGCTGAATCACTCCTGGTGCTTTTTGATAGTTAAATGAAAAACGAAAATGAAAAACGAAGCCACCCATTTCTTGAACAAATAACATAACTCGTTTTCATGGCTTTAGCGAGGGTTACGATCGATGTGATCAACTCATCAATTTTTATCGATATGACTCAAATATTATTGATAAATTAGTGATTTATGGTCATCTAAGAAATTCAATACAACAGAGAACCTTGATATCAATTAAGTATAAGGTGAATTGTAATTTGATGGGCTTATCAACCGTGACACCCACAGCTAATCTGTAATTCATGATGGTACTTTATCGTATTGCTCTTGTATCTTGAAGAGGGATAGCTTGCTTGTAATAAAGAGGAACCCAGACTCTCGAATCAAATAGTTAAAATAGTCGTTTAAATTCATTTACTTGCAGAAATTTTCGCCTTCGAAGCCTGCAATTGCTGACTAAGATTGACTATATGATTGAAATGAAAAATTGTTAATTCAAATTGGTTTTATCCATTGAGCTATAGCTAAGATAAATAATGGACTTGGCTGTCTTGCTGATGCGTTCAATTTATGATGACGTTAGATATTCACGTTCACGTTCTCGAACATCTTTATATTTGCGAGTATTGATAACTTTCGAGTTTTCGGTGTTTGGGCGGGTATTCGGTAATATTCTCAGCTGCTGATGTTACTCATTCTGCTCTTCATAACTTTCGAGATTACAGCCTAAAATGGGAATGTTTTACACGGTCGACATTGATGATGAAGATTGCTAGTAATGCTGAAGTTGGTGTGAACATTGATAACTTTACAAGTTTCTTTACAGATTATCGGCTGTTTTGACCATGATTAGCCATGATGATGGCAACGGTTTATAAACGAAGGTTTTCTTTACGCGGTGAAATCGGGTGGGAATTGCTAGTGATGTAATCGTGATGATGGTTGCTAAAGTAAGAGCCGGATCCCGCAGGGATCCGGCCAACAGTTTTGTATTAGCCGCTTGATGGAATAATTAATATTACTAGAGAAAGTATGGTTAATAATGTCCAGTACACTTTGTTCGCTAGTGGTGTGTTGTTTAATATCTTAGCTGTAACCCATAACGGGATTGTAAGCAGCGCATTCATTAAATGGCTTAAATTTGAGAAAGCTCCAGTGTTTTCACCCTCAGCCAAGTATTCCCAATTAATCCAAAGGAATCGGATGGATATTGCAGTCAGCAATAAAATTGAGATTAGATAGAGCCCTGTTGATATTATCTTCCTTACGTCCATTATCTTAAGCCTCCATCATATAACTCTTGTGCTAACTGCTTTCTTCGTTGTTGCCCTGTTGCTCCACAGTTCGTGCAGCGATAATAGAAATGACCACTCCCATTCCTTTGTTCATCTTGAGAGCCTAGAGTAGTTATTAGGTTATAAGCTTTTATTGGATTGCCAACACTCATTCCTGCTCTTATTGGGTCACCGTGGCTAGTTAGGTCTTTGACTATTACGTTTCTAATATTCTTATGACCTTGTAATTCGGTAAGGAATTTCTTGCTTATCGGTGAGCCCACCAAGACCAAGTTATCTACTTTGAAACCAGCATCAGCATATTTGGCTGCATATTGCGCTGCTAGTAGAGAGCCAAAGGAATATCCAATCATATTAAATTGCTCACTACCGCTATCTGGAAGCCCAAGACTATGAGGAAAGCCCACCATTTTCTCATTTAGGGCGAGATAGCCTATTGCGGCATCGACAATAGCACCACCACTTAGTCCTTCTGGGCCAATGGTTGTAACTCCACTTATCCCCACTTCTTCAAGCGCATCCTTCATACCTGAAATATAATCACCGTTGAGACCAGCACCACCAAAGTAAAAGGTGCCATTAGGATTCTCATTGGTACTACTATTTCCTTTGCTTTCATTACTCTGCCCATTTAACACTTTTGACATGTAATTGTTAATAGCATCATTTTTACTTTTTCTATTATTATCAGCACGACACTGAGCTTTTGAGGCTGACGACGAACAGGAAACAATTGGTTCTTTTCCCTTTTCGTCTGGTTCTGGATCAACTTCATCCTTATTTTCAGCACTATACCCCGTCGGGTCAACCCCACTCATCGGGTTATTCAAAATATACGAGTAAGGGTTAGCGCTCTGGCTATTCTCTGGGAACTGCAAAAACGGGTCAACACTTAAAAAACGCCCGACGTTAAAATCGTAAATCCGCCCGTTCATGTGAATAAGCTCTTGCTCGTTCAAATGCTCATGGTCGGTGTAGCCTTTGGTTACGCCTTGCCAGCTAGTTAATAACGCATTACCAGATGCGATGTCTCTTGGACGACCAAACACATCATAACCACGGTGCTGTAATACGGCACCGGTTCTGGCATCCATCAAGGTATCAACACTGCCTAAGTGGTCGCGCAGTACATGCTGAAACGGTGATTGATTCCCCAAGCTGCCCACATGGGCTTTCATCTTAATGGTGTGGTCACCAATGTAGGTTTTATCTACCGTACTGCCAAGGGTCACTTCACGCTCAAAACTGCCCACATAATACGTGGTCGATACCACACTACCACTTTGCTGTTTAACCTGTTTATAGCGGTTACCATTGGCATCGTAACTGAATATACTTTTTACATTATTGCGGTCTACCGTTAACGGCTTGTTTTGGTCGTTATAGGTTAACGTTACGCCATCACCTGTGAGCCTGTTACCGTTATTGTCATAGGTGAAGGTTTTTGTACCACCACGAATAAACTGCCTAATGGCGTTAGGGCCTGCATTACCGCCAGCACCTTTTCCTACACTACCGTAGAGATATTGACTACCGTAATCGCCTTTAACAAGGATATTACCTGCGGCGTCATAATCATAATTAACCGCAGCATAGGTGATACCTTTGTACGTTTTAGTTGAGTCATCAACCCGCATGAGCTCGTCATAGTTGTAGCTTTCTTTGAACTGGGTAATCACGTTGTGTTGAAAGGCTAAGTTACCCATTCCATCATAATCATAATTTAAGTATTGCACCCCGATAGTACTGCACCCTCCAGAAGAACTGGTACAGATACTCGTCAGTGAACCGGCTAAGTTACGGCTAAACTGTTGAACATAATGGTTACTGAACGTTTGTTGATTAATACTGCCAAAGGCGCTGTACTCATCGACTATGCGCAGTGATTGCTCGGAACCATCAGTAAAACGTTGGTAATCTTCGATTAAATAACCATTGTCGTCAAAACGATAGGCTACATGCTCGCCGCTAGGATACTGCATGGCTTTGATACGGCCAAATTGCGTGTCATAGGCATATTTTTCAGTGAAGCTTAAGCTACCAATAGCCGTAAGTGTTTGCTTAATGCGCCCAGCGGTATCATAGCTATGAGTTTGAATATGCCCATCGACTTTAGCCTGGTATAGCTTACCGTTACCTACGACAGCATCATACACCCAGGTTCGCATTTGTTGACCTGTTTGACTCGTTTGACGACCGGCTTTGTCATAGCTAAATGTGGTTGTAATATTGCGCGCATCTTTTTGGGTTATAAGCTCGCCATATTGATTATAAGTAAAGTTCCATACTCCCATGTTCGGGTCGTTAAACCATGCCTTGCGGCCTAAATCATCATAGCGGGCGGTAATTTTACTGCCCAGCACATCTTGGATTAACACAGGTAAGCCTGCGGCATTATAGGCAAAGTAACTTTTATTACCTTTTGCATCTGTAGTGCTTAATAGCTGACCAAGGCTGTTATAACTGCGACTCATCGACGCATTTAACCCGCCAGAAACACTAATATTCGTCGTAATGCCATCAGCATAATCATATTCTGATTGGTAGCTGACCATGCCATCATCGTAAATCTTACGAGCGGGGCGCCCTAATGCGTCATAATCTTCAAATTGTGTCGTAATTTGGGTGCCGTAATCTTCTGTTGGCTTAGTCTCACTAACAATATTGCCTCTTGCGTCATACGCGGTTTCGCTAATGATTTCGCCTTCAAAACCATCTGATACCTGCTTTACAGGACGACCAAGACTATCGAAATAGGTAACGGCTTGTGGTTGACCATCTGCTTGCATGGTTTGCTTATAGGCATAGTTACCCGTTTCCCACTGTAGAGAAAGATAACTTGTGGGTTGAATAACAATATTGCCTTTGGTGACAGATGAGCTTTGCGGTGCGCCAATAAAGTTAACCTGATTGGTTGTCGTCACCCCATTCATATCAACAGATGTCAACACCTGACCGGTTAGCGTGTCGTAGGTATTGGTTGTTACTGCAACGCCCGGCCACTGGGCATTAAAGGTTTTATATGCAAAATAACCATCATTAGTCATAGCGACCTGATTGTATCTATCACCCACACTCACTTTGTTTGCATTACCGTACTGGTCATAGTTGCTATAGGCCGTAGTAGTGGCGACACCTTGTAATGTACCCGTGCCTTCAACACGACTGCTAAGCAATGCTTTGACGCTTTGTTCATTACTGCCATACGTGTGCGTTGTTTTTTGGCTTGTTGCGGTATTAGCAGGGTTTAACACGACACTACCGTGAGCTGCTTTGTAGATAACCGATTGATTGGCGGTTGAGATTGTCGGCACTGACCAACCGGCTAAATCGGTATAATCCTGTGTACTGCTTTTATTATGCTCAATGGTGCTATCAACTGTTTTAGTTGATGATGAAGTGGTTTGGCAGAAACGATTTTTAACTTGTGTGTTTGTCACTGTAGACACGATAGTGTTTGGATAGATAGATCTCGTTTCGCTCGTTGTCTTTTTAGGATAGAAACACCAACTACGACCAACGACTGCAGTATATTCCGATTGGCTCGGGGACAGTTCGTCAACTCGGTATTCATTAAGAGTATTTTGTTGACCGTCTTTAACGGTTTTTTTCATAACGGTCCCTGACCAAGGGAAGGTTTGTGAAAAAACGGTTTGAGTCGTTAATGTATGTAGGTTTTGAGCATCAGTATTGGTTTCAATAATGTCACTAAAACCTTGAAAGCCTCGACCCGCGACATGGAATCGAGCATTTTTATAACTGTATTCCGTTTTATTAACCCCATTTAAACCATTATCTTCTTTTAATGTAGCAACAACTCGCATGGTGTTAGTAAAATTTACGTAAGGATATTCGGTCGTCTCAGGCTGAGGGTAACGATTTTTAAGTTGCGTATAATCAAGCCGTAATTTTTCACCCACCCCCGTATTGATACTCTTAATTACAGTATCTTGAGTATCCACATGTGCAAAAAGAGTAAATCCGACGGGATAAGAGCTAGGCTTACCGCCTTGTTTAGAACCATAAAACCAGGTGCGTTTTGTGGCGTCTGACTCAAACCCTATTCCTGAGATAAAATCAACTCTGCCATCACCTGTTAAATCTATAGGCGACAGCGTAGCTAGCGCACCATAAACGGGTAGTGGGACATCAGTAAAAGATTTGCCATCAGGATTAGTGAGCAACACATTCCAATACCACACATCATGGTCATAGAATTTAGGTGCATTGCCGCCATCAACGGCGCGGCATGACTCATTAGATGTCCAATTCCAACATTCATACAGGTATTTTTTGCGAGCATAATTAGGATAAAGGATGTCTTGACGGCCATCACCATTATAATCAATAAATTGAATAAAATTCTCGTGTACATAACCAGCAGAACCACCATAAGTTGGGTCCTTAGCAAAACTGCCGTTGCCGCCACTAAATGCAAGCTCTTTTATACCTGTATTTAGAGGTGATTCAAATAAACCATTGCCTTTATTGAAAATGATATAGCGGGTATAAAAGGTGTCGGTGCTGTTCACCTTATGCAACGTCAAAATATCGCTGAGTCCGTCACCGTTTAAGTCTACCCAACGGCTCGGCCTTGTCCTATGAACAATATCGACATTGATGTTAAAAGTGATATTTCTCTCAATAAATGAGACCGTATTTGAGACTGAATTAAATCCAACTTTGTACCATTTTAATGATTTGTGGAATTGACTTGGCGCCAAATCCAATACACCATCACCATCAACATCCATTGGAATGAGCGGTTCTTTCGCTTGCGCAGTGAAAGTACCTTTTTCGACAAAACCTGAACCTGAATCGCTGCGTAAATAGGCTTTGTAGGTGATAATATTATTACCTGAGCCAGTTTGCTTGTTGGTCGCCAGTAAAATATCTTTACGCCCATCACCATTAATATCAACAGCATGGCTTGTACAATACTTATCACCAATATCGCGATAAATAGTGGTATAACAAGTCGCGCTAATATTTGAAGTATAGGTACTTTTAATGCTGCCATTAGCATTAAAACTGGTAAAAACAAGCTTAGATGCACTATTGGTATAAACAAAATCGTCTGCACCATCTAAATCATAATCAATATTACCTGTTACAGTATTACTGCTTTCTTCATTAGAGGTCGGTAAGCCATCACCATTCAAATCCCCAGCCCACTGACGACTACTAATCCCCGGTAAGTTTTTATAAGTAATCTTATTTCCGGTGCGTGATAAATAAATACCATCGAGTGGGACGGATAAATCAGCTACACCGTCACCATCATAATCAGCATCCTGCTTTACTTTTAATCCTACTGTATAGTTATTTGTAATATTTGATAACGCATGACTACTTTTCAAACCGTGTTGATATTGACGGTAAAACCAACCAAACTCGGTTGTTAAACAATCGTTATTGCCTGTATCGCAATACTGTAAATTATCTAATATCGCTGCATCATTTAAAGAAGTAGTCGGCGCCTGATAATTTAATAACCACGTTGCTTTCTCTTGCCCTTCAATGTTCATTGAAATGCTCATCAACTGCCTGTCATGAACACTATAACCTCCCCATTGATAACTTTTAGAGCTAGGTATTGTTTTGTAATCAAAGTGAATATTTCGTGTACCTAAAACACCTTTATGACCGGTATAGAAAATATCAAGAAGATAGCGATTGCCTGCAGAGGCTTCATCGTATTGATAGCTAATTTCATTACTGTGAGTATCTCGGGTGGTATCTTGCAGCCAAGTAGAAGCAAGGTTTAATCCTACGGGGACAATACGACTGTTACTTGATTGACCCAATAAATGTTGAGTACCATTCACTTCAGAAGCAACAAAGTAAACACTACTGCTATTTAGCCCGCCACCTAATTGCTGCACGATAACGGAGCCATCACGCTCGGTTTGATAGTAGGTGCCAGAGGCGCCGTATTGCCCTGCAGAGCCGCCATTATTTGCAGACACTGCCACTAAGCGGCTACCGTTGTAACAAATTTTATCGCTTGAACTAAAGGTACTATTAATCGTTGAGCCATCTAAATCATAAATATTAGAACAGCGGGAAATACTAGAATTAGCTGATAGGCTCCAACCCATGCCGGCAATTCCCTCACCAGATTGGCTGCTGTAGTTTAGTGATAAGCTAGGTTGAACGCCCTTACGACCTGGGGCAATAGTCAAAGGCACTGAATAGGAAAATGCGCCGCCATCAACGCCACTATCCCCTTTTATCTCACCGACTAAATCACGTTGTTCTGGTGATACCTGTCCGTTGGTTGAGTCTGGAATGGTTGATATATCAGCTAAAATACCGTTACTTGGAGAACCTCCACCATTGCTTATGCTACCAACTAAAGCAGTAGCACTGTATTTACTACATCCACCTACATCACAGGCCTTAATACGATAGTAATAACCGGGCTTTGTTTTATTTGATAATGATAATATTCTTGAACTTGTCCAACCAATACATATAGTTGGTCCAGGTACAAAATCAATAGCGCTAGGCTGAAGGGGAACAGTAGAAAAACTAGATGGGGTTGATACCCGGGAGACAATGCCACCGTCATAAGGATTCCCTAAACCATCGTAAACGGTTTGCCATGTCGTGCCATCTTGTGATTCTTGGATATTAGCTGAGGTTATGCTGCAACTCATTGACCAGTATAATTGCACCGCAGAACCCGACTTCGATCCAGTCAATATAGGAGATGAAGGTACTTCAAGTGTTGGAGCTGCATAAGCCGAAATGGCAAAAAAAGAATTTAAGGAGAGTAAAAGATACAAACAAAATCGGTAGACAATAAAGTGTGGCATAACTAGTCCATTAGTAGTGAATTCCATAACAAGATAAATGTATACAAAACGAACAAAGATGTAAACCCATTGTTTAATAACTGTTTACTTACTGTATTTTCTTTAGGTAATGGAGTGCCTCATAAAAACATCACAGTGTGCTGAAGAGCTACGAATTTATTTGAATAAATGATATACGTGTTATAAAAGTACTAAAATAGCCGACTTGATTAGTTATACCATTTACATTGATTAATTGGTCAGTTTTGCCCACCGTCTAGAACATTGTTGAATCACCCTTTCCGGCTCTGCAATAAATCGATTCCATGCTATGGAACACTGCTCAACAATATCTTCATATCCACTAAAGCAACGATTGGCGAGTTCATTCTGACTAAGCCATTGCCACACTTGTTCTATAGGGTTGAGTTCTGGCGAATAGGGCGGAAGCTTAAGGATACTAAGGTTATCAAAGTCCTCAGTCAGATCTTGTTGATGCCAACCTGCGCCATCCATGATGACCAAAGCATGGCGACCCGATCCGGTAGCCTCTGAAATTAATTTTAAATGCTCCCACATATATTCACTGTTGGCATGCGGGGCAATAATAGCCTCTGTCGCGCCCGTTGCCGGACACACCGCGCCATATAAATACGCTGATTAGAACTGTTGTTGCCTTACAGCTCGTGGTCGGGTTCCTTTCGTCGCCCAAATGCGGGTCGTGGTATTTTGCTGACCAAATCTGGCTTCATCTTGAAACCAAACATCAATGCGATCTAACGCCACATGACCAGGGGTGTTAAGGATCGTTGACAGCTGGAAGTTTTTTAAAAGCGTCCTGAACATCTTGAGATTGTTTTGGGTGACGAGAACGGGTCGTTATCCATGACAATCCTAATTGATGCAGTAATCTGTAGATATTTGCCTGTTTAAAGGTCACGCCAAATTCAGACTGAATAAAAAGACTGACATCTCTTGCCATCAATCTTCCGCCACTCTCAGACAAACTTTGACGTTTTGCAAATTCTTTCAGATTTACCAGTTGTTTCGTCGATAATTGAGCGGGTCTACCTGGATTATGTTTATCATCTAGGCCGCTAATGCCATGAGTTAAATAATGAGTAACCCAAGCATTTACACTGGTTCTACTGACCTTCAACATGTTGGCTATAGCAGTACGAGAATGACCTTCGGTAAAATGAAGTAAGGCGAGATAACGCATACGTTTACGAGCGCTTTTCTCTGATTTAACTAATGCTGCAAGATTGAGATTATTCATCGATACTGAAATAGAGCTTTAGTCCTAAAATGCTTGGGGGCGTGGGTGCCCAAATTGGTGCAATTTTAATGAACCATTAGCAAGACTTAAGCATTAAACTCTATGGGTTACATAACTGTAAGTAACTTGGTAACAGGTGCCGCCTATCCGACAAAAACGTGTTTGGTTTAACTATAGATAGGTATCAAAAATTATTAGTTCCGATTCTAAAACAACCTATCAATATCAATAAAATGTGTAGACACTTTGGGAGAATCGTCTGATTCATTAGGGAACTAATTTATTTTATTAATGAGAATTAAAGTTTGAAATCCAATACTGAGTATTATAAGTGTTCAAAAATAATTGAAAAATGGGTGCACCATAATTCAAATTAAGCCTTAGAATGGCGAATCGAATGTGGACACTACCTTCTCTCTAAATCCGCCTAAAAGCTCAAAAGACTGAGATATTAAACCTATAATATTCTTAGATGTGGTTGTATCCAGAGAATCGGATTGCAGGGGCTTTTGTTTATAGCTACTTCCAAATTCTAGTTTGTTAGTACATCTAGGTGAAATGTTATCTTTCATAACTTCATCTTTATCTAACGATATAGCTTCTGACGGACTAACATTGAAGGGGGAACTAAATATTACAGGCAGATCCGGTATTTCTTCTGCTATACGATTTGCAAATTCGACAAGCTTCGGCTCTGCAAAAGTGAATAGCCACGCTTGTTGGTCAACAGATGTGGTCATTCGTAAAATACGGCCTAATACTTGCCTAAAATAGAGCTCAGTTTTAACTCTACTGAGGTGACAACATACTTGCAATCGTGGAATATCCGTTCCCTCACTTATCATCCCAACACTGACTATCCAGTTGATCGAACTGTTCCGAAATTCATTTATTCTATGTGAAGGTTCATCTTCTTTATAGGTAACAATTTGAGCGGTTTGATTAAACTCCGTTTTAAGCATGTTAAAGATATATGCAGCATGCTCTGTTGATGAAGAAACGATCAGTCCAGCGGCATTAGGATTGATCTTTTTGATGATTTTAAGCTTGTCTGTTGCTAGTGTTAAAATATGCCGGAGCGCTTCATCATTTTTGATGACCGATTGATAAGGAATTGATGTACCTTTGAATAATTCATCAAAACAGCTAAAGGTTCTTGTATCATTATTTTCGTCAGTAACAGATATTTTTTCATTATCTATCAGTACTATTTTAGGACTTCGACATACAACGTCAGCAATGGCTTCTTTTAGACCATAAATAAAATCACATTGAATTTTATTATTTGGATCTGTATATCGAGATAGGGTAATAGGAGCCAGATCTGAACGCCATGGAGTCCCCGTCAAAGCTAAAGTGTAATGAGCTTTGTCTTGTATATTGAGTAAAATTTCTTCACCCCAAGCATTTGCATCTTCAATTGTTCCCCCTGAGCAATGATGGATCTCATCAAAGATCACCAATACTCGATTTTTATCTAGTAATTGCCAAAAGTCTTCTTTGAAAGACAGCATGCCTTGATAAGTATAAGAGCAACCGATAGAACCAATCACACCATCAAAACGACATGACAACCGGTGTGAAAATGTTTTCTTAATTCCCTGTGCAATATTGACTGAAGGCGAAAAACAAAGAACAAAATCGATAAGGCCTTGTTCAAATAATTTAGCCGTCACCTCAGATGCCATAACCGTCTTTCCTGCCCCTGGAGTAGCTAAGCAGAGGAAATGTCTCTGGTTAGCACTAAATTGCTTTATGGCGTGATTGACGCACTCTGACTGCCATTGCCTTAATTGCATTAGATCAACTTCTGTTGGTGAGCGAGCACTGTCTTAATCGCCTTTATCTGTCCCAGTAACTTCGAGCTATTTTCTCTAGCAAGCAAATATTGTGACTCAAGATGCGTTTTCATTTCAGGGAATGAATTGTATAAACGCATATATTCTTCAGACTCTCCAATACTGGTGAGTAAATCCACTTCCGATTGTTTAAGGCGTTGTTCTAGATGTTGAATTTTATCTTTACTGGTATCTTTTGTTAGAGATAAGGGATGATCATTTCGCTCACCTTTAGTGCTTGTAATGAAATTCGTTTTTGAAAATAATTCAGTCTTCTGGTACGTGATAGATTTTAAGTCTTCGGTTTGATATTTTTCCAAAAGCCCTTTTTTAACCAATCTAGATATTTGTCGATAAATGAATTTGTATCCTTGGCTTACACTTTCACAGCCTTGTGAAACCGCAAGATATGCATCCCGTAATTCTATAACTTGAAAACGATTGGTAATCCCCCCTAAAAATAGTAGATTTCAAAAGTAGAATTTTCTCGTAATATATACGCAGGGAGATTCTGCATGAAAACATCAAAATTTAGCGACAGCCAAATCCTAGCAATTCTTAAACAAGCCGAAGCTGGCACCCCTGTTCCGGGGCTTTGCCGTGAGCATGGCATGAGCTCTGCGACCTTCTACAAATGGCGCGCCAAATTCGGTGGAATGGACGCTTCTATGATGGCGCGATTGAAGGAGTTAGAGGCTGAGAATTCACGAC
>Ga0208031_1000250_pt1 | contig 12703 bp, 14 predicted proteins | sample MalvirAntarct_38_FD_184252 | JGI IMG/M metagenome (GOLD analysis project Ga0208031, IMG submission 184252) | Marine viral communities from the Global Malaspina Expedition - Malaspina viral metaG Antarct_38 (SPAdes) (version 2) | ecosystem: Environmental > Aquatic > Marine > Oceanic | place...
ATCATCCTGGCCCGGGCAACAGTGCCCACAAAGAGGCCGAATGTAGAGCTGCAGTCTAAAACCGCTTCGGATTCAAATGGCGTTGCTTGACCGCAGGGGGAGTCCATGTAGCCAATATTCAGCGGCGGCCTTTGCGTAGCGAAGCGGAGAAAAGGCCGTCCGGTGGAGGCCCTTCAGGGCCGTAACGAACTGGAATGACTGGTTATGCGCGACTACTCGGAGAACGTTAACAACCACTCGGCAACCTCTTTATGACGAAAGTTTTTCTTGGCTAACAGCTCCGATAATTTCGCTTTACACCCCTGTGGGTCAGACCATGCGATTTCAGTGAGGAAGTGGTTCAGGCTATCGTTGTCGTAGCCTTCCTTCTGGTTGAGCTCATGAGCCTCAAATAGATCTACTAAATACGTTGTTCCACCAAGATCTGAGATTGGTTCCGACAACAGCTCACGAACCCAGAAATCGTTTCGCTCGGATTTTAATAGCTCCACGAGCCTCGGCAAGTCCTCTTCGGAGGCGGAATCCTTCAGCCTTTCAAAAGCTGCCAATTTTTGGTCGACGTCATAACTGTTGAAGTCAGACCAGAGGATTTCCATTTCTTTTTCGATTATCGGGTTCATAGTCAATTACGCATAACGCCTGCGTAAACGGCGGTTTTTGCGCAGCGAAGCGGAGCAAAAGCCGTCCGGTGGAGGGCCGTCAGGCCCGGAACGTATTTAACGCACTTGTTAAAAGGGGTCTGACTTATCCGGAGCGTCTACTAACAGGCGCTTGTCCCCGCAGACCCTGCATGTGCCATGAATTCTGAGCTGATAGTTCACGAAGTAGCTCAAAATTTTTAGAAAGATTGGCATACCTTTGACTAACAAAATCAGAGCAACCAATAGCCCCGTTCCCTCTCGCGCACCGAAGTAAGTTCGACTGCCAATCTCTCCGGATTCTATCGATGCCCACAAACCTGCTGAAACTGCCCAGCCAATCAAAAGGTAGATGCCGCCAAAAAAACCACCCAGAAAAAGAATACCCAGGAGGTCGGCGGAGCTAGCCCTAAACAATACACTGGGCTTGAGAAACTTACCGCAGCACTTCAGATCAACTTTCCTTTTAACGCAGAGCGCACCGGCGACCTTGACGCAGCGAAGCGGAGACAAGGGCGTCCGAGTGCCGCGTTTTGTTAACTGGTTTGTTCGATATTGGCACGGCGCTTCCGCTCCTGCTCAGTCATTTGTTCTTGGCGCTCCTCTATGGAGGTCAGCCCAAGACGCGCACGGCGCTCATTAACCGTAGCAGAACCCTCAATAGGAAACGGTGTTGGCCAACCGTTTTCATCAACATCAAACTGAGTACCGTAGTATTGAGGCTTGCCAGATAGCGTACGCACCCGATCCTGGAGGAATGCCAGCTGCCAGCCCGCTACATCCTCTCTCGCAACGGCATCCTCTATTAAAGAGACACACTCATTCATGAACTCGGGATCTGAAACAGAGTGCTGAACGACCAGCCATGCAGCTTTGGCAGCCTCTTCCCCAACTAACGAAACGCCAGGCCAGCCGTGAGCACCAATAATCTCCTTCAGTCGGGAAGCATTGTGCTCATGCAGGGCTTTCATCCGGGGATGATAAGACTCAGATGGTAGTTCTCCGGAATCGAAGAGTTGCTGCAACAACCGCTGGTCTTCTGCCATCATCGTGACCAGCTCATCCGCAAGATTCTGATTCATGGGCTCCTTCCCAGTTAACGCTGAAATAAGCGGCGGCCCGACAGGGGCGTCCGGTGGAGGCCGCAGGCCGGAACGTACTTAATTGACTTGTTAAAACTTGCCATCAGGAACCGCCGGGCTTAGCCAGCCGCACCGCGACATTGCTGTGTTGCGATCCAGTTTCGTTCTCATGCCGCGAACCGAAAAGATTGACCCACTGACCCTGAACCAAAAGCAACTCCCCGTTGCCAGCACTTTTCCCGTTACTCGTAGTGTAATTGCCAGCATAGTTGAATTGAAATTGGTCGGGCGAGCCTGCAACTGGCTTGAGCTCAAAACCTATGGAGAACTCACTTGAAGAAGCAAAGCCATAATCCTCGCTCGACACACTAACCTTTAAGAGGCTGGACTCCCTCAGAAAACTTGGCAGCAGGTCGGAGGGTACGCCATCGTTTTCGGTTGCCAGGCACTCACAGTACCGAACCTCCAACACCAACGGCTTACTAGCGAGATAGTCTTCAGGGGTCGAGTTTCCGGCAAAGGCAAAGCTCGGGAGCAAGGATAAAAAAAGCAGACTAACCCGCAGAATAATTTGTGATGCGATCCGTTGCATATGACCTCCTGATTTTCGTTTTAACGCTTGCAGTTGCGGCAGGTACGGAGCGCAGCATAGTACCTGTCCGACAACCTGCACTTGTTAAAACATGTTCTGCCTTCGCACCTGGTAGGCTAGGATCTCAGCGACTACTCGAAAGGTAGGACACCCTAACATTCAGTTGTTGCTGAATGCGTTCCATGCATTTACTGATCTCCGTCGCTCTTTCTGGGGTGCTTTTTCCGGGATAGTTTTCATTCAGGAGACCCGCAACGTAGTTTAACTCTGTAGCGGCATTGACGAGGGACTCTTCATCAGGGAGGCCAAGCAATTTCCCAAAAACGTTGTAGGACGGAATTGCTTCTTTCTTGGCAAGAAGCTGTGCTGACAACATCTTTGCTCCGTCCCGGAGCTCCTGTGTGCCGTTAGCGTTGGTAATCTTTGCCTGATTGAAAAGGAAAAAGTGGCTCAGCTCACCAAGGACTTCCTTCAATGAAACCGCAGGATCAAGGATAAACTTCATGAAAAATTGGCTCAGGATAAAAACTGCAACCCCAGCGGCCACCGTCAATGCTAAAGAATCCTGCACAGTATCTCCGTAAGTTTTAACGCTTTGGGTAAGCCGCCGGGACGGAGCACAGCGTAGTACCGGTCGGTTTCACCTATTGGTTATACCTTTCCGTGACAATTCTTGAATTTTTCGCCACTTCCACAGTAACAGTCAGCATTTCTATTCGGTGGGGTTAAAAGAGTTTCCTCTCTGGCTAAGCAAAGATCTATTAACTGGTGTAAATAATGACTGGGAGTAACGAGCGCAAGCTTCCCTCCTGTATCATCAGAAACAGTGCCATGCATAAACCCATACCCCATGGTGCCATCGCCTGTGGTAGTAACTGCACCTAATTTATGAACGGAAAGGTCATAAATCGCACAACCGCTATAACCACCTATGCTTGGATTTTCCAACACAAAGAAAGTAGAAGTCTGATCGTTATCTGCGCGTCTAAGAGTTAAAAAACCGCTCGACGCTCTCGACTGGAAGGTCAAAGGAGATATAAGTTCACCAATCCCCAACCCGAGAGGGAACCCGACAGACGTCAGAACTGTATCGCGGGAAGGTGGGGAATTTTCTGCATGGTACGTTTCGAGTGGCACGAAACGTTTCTGAAAATGTTGCTCGAAAAGATCCTGAGAGGGATTCATTAGCAAGACAGCTAGATCCGCCTCTTCATGGAAAACCCAAGGGATACTGTCGCCGTGAAATTTGGTGACTTGGCTCCAGCGAATGCTAACCGGTTGGTCATTGAGCCCGCTCATAATGAAACCACCTGAGGACTTCATTTTTTTGGCGACATGCTCGGCGGTTACCAGAAATAATCTACTACCGTTGGTAATGAGGTTCCCAGTACCGACTTCTTGCCCTCCAGGACTCACGGCCTGGCATAGCAAAACAACGGTCGGTGCGAGCTCATCTCTCGTGTAAAAAGACATAGAATCTCCAATGGAGCACTGAACAGGGTATAACGCCGTTATAAATTGCCCGCATTGCGGAGTGGATTTTTGCGGTAAAGTGGCGCAGCCACCGCAAAAATGAGCGTAGCAATGTGGGTCAATTTGATAACCTTGTTAGAGTTCATTGGCACGCTCTATAAGATTTTCATATTCTGATATTTCAAATCTATATGGACCAACACCATATATAATCTGAGGGTCTTCGTACCCATTCTCATAAGCGAAGCTTTCCCAGACATAAAAACCATCTTCTTTTTTGATTTTACAGCCATACGCACCACACCCGACATCCGCACATTCTGGGCATACATAAATCAAGCTTCTTCCACTTTCCATTTCTGGGCTTGCAAGCAATAAAAGCTGCTTCTTACTATGTGCATTGAGCTTATCCCAGCCGCGAGCAAAGCAGCCTAAAAAATCACTATGCACGCCAGCATGCTTAGATAATGTTTCTAATAAAGATGACTCTCCAACAATGAAATTCGAAGAGTAACTCTCTTGAGTATTGCCATTACCCTTTCGGTGAAGAATACCTAAACTAATTTTTTTAGGACTCAAATCAATCTCGACACAATCACCACAAGCTGGACATATAAAGTATCCAACATTTTCAATCACAGTTGATTCCATGATTAATTCATTGCAGGCACTACATTTCATCATTGAACTCTAACGATTAAGCTAACGGGCGGGCTTTAGCCCGTCCCAGCGAACGAAGTGAGCGATTTGAGCGCATTGTTAGCGGTCATCTTCGAGGATTATGAGTGGAGTGGAAATCCACTCTTCGAAAGCGCTTTTTGATGGATAAACTCTTAATAGTGCTCTAACTGGTATATCTACAAGGTGTACGACGCTTCCGAGCAAATTTCTGAAAGAGTCTATGCCCGATGAAAAATAGTCTGGCGCAGTTATTAGTGCAAAATTGCCTTCGTTGCTCGTGCTAATTTTAAAATAATTTTCTTCGGCAACCTGCTCTTTGGTTGCTCCGTTGGTTTTTTTTGGTTTCCCGATGATGGTAACGGTATGCTTTGTTCGTGTAACTTTTACTTGGGAGACAAAAAAATTCCCCGTCACCCATGCGATCTTAGATCGTTGGCCCAAGGCATGATCGGAGCTAGAAAACTCGTTTAGCTTTGAAAGCTCAACCATAATGGCTGAAAGCATCGCGCTTGTGGATAACGTATATGATTTACTTTCAATGGAGCTTGCACCTGCACTGAGGACAGGGATTCTTATTCCTGCGTTTAATCCTTCGGTCTTTGTAATTGAGGTATCAGGGGTGTATCCGGTAACCTCTTCATATTTTGCGGATATGTATTCCTTATCCAAATATATAAGCGAGTCAAAAATTCCATTTTTTTGCATGATTGGCCTCCGAACTTAAATGGCCGCTAACAGCTAATTCAACGACAAATGACATCTACCAAAAACGCGCCTATTTCCATGCGCCCAGATGTCACTGACCATAATTTCCTTTATTTTCAATGAATTAAAATGCTCAACAACTGCCCAGTCTGAAAATAAGCGTCAATTGTCAAGTTTCACCCAGTACACCTGTTCGCTTATCTGAAATAGATCCTCAACGACTATTCCATATCTTTCATAGAGTTGTCAGCTCATTGGCACAAAATTTACGAAGTTTTGCGACAATTGTCGTATATCTCCGTTTTTCACCGTGAAATAACCCAAAAGTAGGCCTAAAATGCTGTATAAATAAACAGCATGGAGGCTGAGCCGATGATTTTGGATGTACCACCAAAGTTGCCAGACAACCCTACCCGCTTTATGGATCAGCTGCGCACACTGATTCGTAGCCGAAATATGGCCTACAAGACTGAACAGACGTACTGCCACTGGATCAAGCGCTTCATCCGTTTTCATGGTATGCAGCATCCTTCCGCGTGTTCGGCAAAAGAGGTGGAACAATTTCTATCGCACCTTGCGGTGCAGCGTAACAACAGTGTCAGTACCCAGCGGACTGCGCTGAATGCCCTCGTGTTTCTGTTCCGCGAGTTTCTGGAGCAGCCCCTGGATGAACTATCGTTTGAAATGGCACGAAAACCCAGACGCTTACCCACCGTTTTTACCCATGATGAAGCCAAAGCCGTTATCAACGGCCTGGAAGGCGCTCCTCAGTTGGTTGCGCGCCTGATGTATGGCTCCGGCCTGCGAATCAACGAAGCCTTGAGACTTAGAGTGAAAGATGTGGATTTCGGGATGCAGCAAATCATCGTGCGCAGTGGAAAAGGCAATAAGGACAGAACAACCTTGCTCCCGGACTCATTGGCAGAGCCATTAACCCTGCAAATTGACGCTTGCTTGGTTCAGCACAAGAAAGACCTGGCCGGCGGTCATGGCGAAGTCTATATGCCCTTTTCTCTGAATCAAAAATACCCCAGCGGAGGCAAAGAACCTGCCTGGCAATATCTGTTTCCAGCCGCCAAGTTATCCATGGATCCGCGTAGCGGCGTCTTACGCCGGCACCATCTTCTGGATCGCGGTGTTCAACGGGCCATCGGGTTAGCTATTCGTGAGGCGGGAGTATACAAGCAGGCAAACAGCCACGCGTTTCGCCATAGCTTTGCCACTCGCCTACTGGAAAACGGATACGATATTCGCACTATTCAGAAGCTGCTGGGCCACGCCGACGTGCGCACCACTGAAATCTACACACATGTGGTTCGTAAAGGAGGCTTTGGAGTTCGCAGCCCGATAGACGACACCTTCTAACTTTCCCAGCGGCTTTCCGGAATGCGCTGTACGTGGATATGCCCGATCAGGCGAATGGTGGGGCGAATCAGGAATTGGAAACTGCCAATAATGAACAGCCAGATGGCCGCCTTCTCGTGTTCGGGAAACAGAAACAGGACGCTGCCCACCAGAAACCAGATGGCGATCAGGAAATCATTGATGATGCTGAGCACTTCGTAACGGCGCCGTATAACCAGTTCTTCATGGCCTAACCGAAAGGTTAGTGGGTTATCTGTACGGTCTTCAGCCATTACACATCCTGTTTCCGGTGGGTTTGGTGAATTATTGCATGTCTTTGTAGGCTGCGTCGGTGCGCGCCGCCATGATGTAATCGTTTTTGTGCAGGCCGCCTATCTTGTGGGTCCACCAGCGTACGGTGACCTTGCCATATTCCAGAAGGATGGCGGGGTGGTGCCCTTCCTCTTCGGCCAGGTCACCCACCTTGTTGGTAAATGCCTGGGCCTGGGCGAAATTCTTGAGCTTGAACACTCGCTGTAACTGTTCCTCCCCGTCCAGCTCAATCTCCTGCCAGTCGGGTACATCTTTACCCAGGGCTTGCTTCTGATCGGCAGTGACTGTGGGAGCATCTGCGCTGCAGGCTTCACAGCTTTGTTTCGTCAGTTCACTCATTTCAACCTCCATGGTTGATGGCTGTACTACTAAGCGTGGGTTCGTTCCGCCACATTATCAACCCACTGCTTGAAATCCTGTCTTTTTCAGAATACTGTATATTTAAACAGTATATAGAGAACTTTCCATGAGCGAGATTCTGAATACGCTGATGCAGGACGACCGTGTGTGGCAGGGTCAGCACCATACCCGCACTGGTCGGCCAACGGAGCCAACCGGTTACCAGGTGCTGGACAACCAGCTCGGCGGTGTTGGCTGGCCCCGTGGGGCGTTGAGTGAGTGCCTGCTGGATGAGCCCGGCATTGGTGAGCTGCACCTGCTGCTCCCCCTGATGCAACGGCTTTCTCAGGCAGGTAAGACCGTCTTCTGGCTGAACCCTCCCCATACACCCTACGCCCCTGCCCTGGCCCGCGAAGGGGTCAATCTGGATCAGGTCATACTGATCAACACCGAAGACGATGGCGACTTCCTGTGGACACTGGAAAACTGCCTGCGTTCACCGGTCACCGGCCTGGTGATGGCCTGGCCCGGAAAACTGGCTGCCCGTGACATACGGCGCTTGCAACTGGCTGCGGAGGCCGGCAGCAATGTGTGCGTGCTGTTCCGCGAACGGCGTCATGCCGAACAGAACTCCCCGGCGGCGCTACGCCTGGATCTGACGGCAGGAAGTCAACAGGCGCTCAAGGTCAATGTTCTGAAACGTCGCGGCAGTTGGCCCGGCCAATGTTGCTCCGTAGCCATGTCTCACCGGGCGGATCTGGCCTTCCGGGAAGCCCCCCGGGTGGTCCAGGGCCCCTGGGCCGGCAAGACCGGGTAAGGCGTATCATGCTCTGGCTGTACCTGCATTTTCCTCACCTGTTGCTGGATCATATTCGCCGCTCCCGCGAAAACCAGGGGGCGCTGGCTGTTGTGGAAGGCTCCGGCCAGAAGATTATCCAGGCCTGCCCGGAAGCTTATGCCCAGGGAGTACGCGCTGGCATGCGCCTGAAAACCGCTATCAGCCTGGTTCCGGAGCTGCGTATGCTCAGGGCGGACCACCAACAGGAAGCCCGGATACTGGAAGACCAGGCGCGCTGGCTATACCGGTACGCGGCTCATATCGTATTGGTACCCCCGAATGGCCTGTTGGCGGAAGTGGGCAGCCTGCAGCGGCTTTACGGTGGGCTGGCAGCCGTCTGGCAAACGGTGGAACAGGGGCTGGAGGAACGCCAGCTTAACGCCTGGACAGCCATCGGCCACACACCACTGGCCGCCCGACTGATTGCCCGGGCCGGCAAGGGCGAGTGCACGGCGGACAAAGGCCATATCCTGCGTACACTGGGGCAGATGCCCCTGCTGACGGCAGAGTTCGATGACAAAACCTGTACCCGTCTGCAACGGCTCGGCCTGAACACCCTGGATGAGGTCTTCGCACTGCCTGCCAGTGAACTGGCCCGCCGTCTGTCGCCGGAAACCCTCGCGTATGTGCAGAAAATCCAAGGTAACCGCGCGGACCCACAAACACCCTGGCAACCGCCCCACACCTTTCGCCAGCAGGCGGATTTTGTGCAGGAGATTGAGCAGTCCCAGGGCCTGCTGTTCCCCCTGCAGCGCATTCTGTCAGAACTCGAGGAAGACCTGTGCTGGCGACAGCAGGATACCGACAGCCTGCTGCTGGTCCTGCAGCACCGGCATGAGGAGCCTACCCGCATTCGGGTTCGCACCTCCGGCCCCGAGCATCGGGCCGAAGCATTTCTGAATCTTATCCGCCTACGGTTTGAGCAGCACCCGTTAAGGGCTCCGGTGGTCTCATTAGTGCTGTCCGTTAAACGCTTCCTGGGGCGGGAAGCGGCCTCTGGCCAGGATCTTCTGGGTGAAACGCAGGATCTGAACGAAGCCTGGCACACCCTGATCAGCCGTCTGCAGGCACGGCTTGGCGGACATTCATTACGGCAGTTATCGCCGCAGGCGGATCACCGGCCCGAACGGGCCTGGTCGGCCTCCGAAGTGCAGCGGAAAAATCATAGCCGCCTTCCTTCTCCCGACCAGTTACCCCGTCGTCCTTTATGGTTACTCAAAGGGCCACAACCGCTGGCCGAAGCTCCGACCATGTGGTTTTCGGGCCCGGAACGGATCAGTGGAGGTTGGTGGGATGGCCAGCGGGTTCACCGGGATTATTACATTGCCGAGCTGTCCACCGGCCAGCTTGCCTGGGTGTTCCGGGATGTGCGGGATGGCTGGTTTGTGCATGGCTGGTTTGGCTGATGGACAACTTCAGCTATGCCGAACTCTTCTGCTTCAGCAATTTCACCTTCCTGACCGGGGCCTCACATCCCCATGAACTGGCCGAGCAAGCACTGGAGCTGGGCTACTCTGCACTGGCCATCACAGATGCCTGCTCAGTGGCTGGCATTCCTCGGGCCTGGGCCGCACTGAAAGACAGCCCGGTAAAGCTGATCACCGGCAGCTGGTTTGAACTTGACGATGCCCCACCCGGAGCGGTTACTCCCCGCTTCATCCTGCTGGCCCGCACCCGTAAGGGTTATGGTCAGCTTTGCCAGTTGATCACCACTGGCCGACGGCAAGCGGAGAAAGGCCAGTACCGGTTATTCTTCCGGGATATCGAGACCCATTCCCTGGACGATTGTGTGTGCCTGTGGCTGCCACCCTCACCCACTGTTGCAGATGCAGACCAGGCCCTGGCCTGTGGTGAGTGGCTTCAGCGCCTGTTTGAGCCGAATCTCTGGATAGCCGCAGCCCGCACTCTTGAATCCGGAGAGGAGCAGCAACTGGCCCGGGCACGCTGGCTGGCAGACCACCTGCGTTGTCCGATAGCCGCCACCGGAGAGGTGCACATGCACAGCCGCGAGCGGCAACCGTTGCAGGATGTGCTCACGGCCCTGCGCAACCACACCAACCTGGAGAACGCCGGCCATTGCCTGTTCCAGAACGGGGAGCGCTACCTTCGACCATTACCGGTTCTTGATCGCCTGTTTCCGGAAGCCTGGCTCAGGGAAACCCTGGTGATTGCAGAGCAATGTACTTTCGAACCGGGTAGCTTGCAGTACGAATACCCACCGGACCTGGTGCCGGGCGGAACATCACCGGCGGCCTACCTGAAACAACTGACCCAAGACGGTGAACGCCGGCGATACCCAAACGGCACGCCACAAAGCGTTCAGAGGCTGATACGCAAGGAACTAAGCCTGATATCAGAGATGAAGTACGAGCACTACTTCCTCACTATCCAGGATATTGTCGCCTTCGCACGCAGCAAAGGCATCCTGTGCCAGGGCCGCGGGTCGGCTGCCAACTCTGCCGTGTGCTACTGCCTTGGCATCACCGAGGTCAACCCGGCTCGCGTGGAGTTGCTGTTCGAGCGCTTCATCTCCAAGGATCGTGGAGAGCCACCCGATATTGATGTGGATTTCGAGCATGAACGGCGGGAAGAGGTTATCCAGTACATCTACCGGCGTTACAGCCGGGAACGCGCAGCCCTGGCCGCCACGGTGATCCGCTACCGGCCGCGCAGCGCCATCCGGGATGTGGGCAAAGCCCTGGGTTTTGATCCCGCCATGGTGGAACAGCTTTTGGAAGGCATCGATTGGCGGGACAAGGCCAGCAACTGGCGCCAGCAGATTCTCGACAAACACCTCACCCGCAACCCGAAAGTGGCCGACCAGTTCTTTACTCTGGTGAATACCCTGTTGGGCTTCCCTCGCCACCTGTCCCAGCATGTCGGTGGTTTTGTCATCAGTGCCGGACCATTGGCCGAATTGGTACCAGTGGAGAACGCGGCCATGGCGGACCGTACCGTCATACAGTGGGACAAGGACGATCTGGAAAGCCTGGGCCTGATGAAAGTGGACGTGCTTGCCCTGGGCATGCTCACGGCCATCCGCAAGGCCTTGGACCTGATCAGTGAGGAAAAGGGTGCTCCTTTTTCCATGCAGGATATTCCCCTGGAAGATCCCGCCACCTATGCCATGTTGCAAAAAGGCGACAGCATCGGTGTTTTCCAGGTGGAATCCCGTGCCCAGATCAACATGTTGCCGCGTCTGAAACCGGAAAAGTACTACGATCTGGTGATCGAGGTGGCCATCGTCCGCCCCGGCCCTATCCAGGGTGACATGGTTCACCCCTATCTGCGTCGCAAGCATGGCCTGGAGCCGGTGGACTATCCCAACGACGCTGTACGGAACGTTCTGGAGCGCACCCTGGGTGTGCCTATCTTCCAGGAGCAGGTGATCAAGCTGGCCATGGTGGCCGCTGGCTTCTCTGCCGGTGAAGCCGACCAGCTCCGCCGTGCGATGGCTGCCTGGAAGTCCCACGGCGACCTGACGCCATTTCGGGACAAGTTGATCAACGGCATGCTGGAACGGGGCCACGATGCCGATTTCGCCGAACGGTTATACCTGCAAATCTGCGGGTTCGGCGGTTACGGCTTTCCCGAATCCCACGCCGCCAGTTTTGCGCTGCTGGTGTATGTGTCCTCCTGGATTAAACGCCACTACCCAGCCGCTTTCTACTGCGCCCTGCTCAACAGCCAACCCATGGGATTCTATTCACCGTCCCAACTGGTCCAGGACGCCCGTCGTCATGACGTCACCGTGCTACCACCGGATGTAAACCACAGCCAATGGAATCACACCCTGGAGTCGCCTAATCGTCATTTGCGTCTGGGGCTCAGGCTCATACAGGGCCTCTCTGCCAGCGGCGCCGAGCGCCTTTACAACAATCGCCCGGCTGAAGGTTACCGGTCCACCGCCGAACTACGTCACCTGGCCGGCCTGAACCAACGCGACATGGAACTGCTCGCAGGCGCTAACGCCATGCCAGCGTTTACCACTAATCGCCATCAGGCTTACTGGCAACTGCTTGAGCACGAACAGCCCGCGGAGCTCTTTGCCAAAGAGACAGCGGCTCATTACCAGCCAGAACACTGTTACCAGTTGCCCGAACCCACGGAAGGCCAGAACGTACTGGCCGACTACGCCAGCCAGGGCCTGACCCTGCAGCGCCATCCCCTGGCCCTGCTCCGGGAACAGGGGCACCTGAAGTTCTGTCTCAGCGCGGAACAACTCAAGAATATCCAGCCTGGCCGACCGGTTCAGGTTGCTGGCCTTGTCACAGGCCGCCAACGCCCCGGCTCCGCCTCCGGCGTCACCTTCGTTACCCTGGAAGACGAAACTGGAAACGTAAACGTGGTGGTCTGGCTGGAAACCGCACGGCGGCAGCGCAAGCCGTTGATAACGGCCCGGTTATTACATGTGAAAGGGATTCTGGAAAGAGAAGGCGATATTGTTCACGTGATGGCAGGAAGGCTGTCGGATTTGAGCCATCTGATTCAGACGTTACCGGTTAATTCCCGGGATTTTCATTGATGAAGCACAATTGCGGAGGCGACTAAATCGAGTAGGAGGGGGAGTTACCTCCCCCGTCCTCTCACACCACCGGGCATACGGTTCCGTACCACGGCGGTTCATGGTCGGCTCTGAAGCCGAGTCATCGTATCCAGCAAGCTTACCAGAGACAGA
>Ga0208031_1000253_pt1 | contig 12490 bp, 13 predicted proteins | sample MalvirAntarct_38_FD_184252 | JGI IMG/M metagenome (GOLD analysis project Ga0208031, IMG submission 184252) | Marine viral communities from the Global Malaspina Expedition - Malaspina viral metaG Antarct_38 (SPAdes) (version 2) | ecosystem: Environmental > Aquatic > Marine > Oceanic | place...
TCTCTTCTAATTTCGACGCTACACAAACTCGTGTTAACGGTCGATTAGTGAAAGTAATGTCATGGTATGACAACGAATGGGGTTTCAGTAACCGCATGTTAGACAACGCTGTAGCGTTAATGAACGCCAAGTAATTAAACTATAAATTAGCTCGTTAAGAACTAATTTAAAGTAAACTTAATAGCCTCGCATTTGCGGGGCTTTTTTATTTATTAAAAAGTTAGTTCATCGCTCTGGGATTCAAATAATACTGCAATTTTCTATTATCATTAAATTCATCGCCTACAATTTTATCAACACGCTAAAATCATACATACACTGTTAGCTGTTACATCCTATTACCCAATATCTATTGCTTATAAGTGACGAAGTCGAATAGCACTAAATAAAGTAAGACAGATTCGACTCCCCTTCTATTTCAATTCGTTCACTAGTCTATTAATCGTACAAAATGGAATGAAAGTAATGAAATGAATTATGAGTAAAGGTAAGTTATTACAACATAGAGCACAAAATTCGACCAATAGAGCCTTGTTTATTTTCTGTTTATAGCTGATATTTTAAATCATTAAATATTATTTATTTACAAAAGGTCAAAGGAATTAAAAATGGCGAGCAAATTTAATTTAACTATCGGCAACCGTATTATCTTAGGTATTGCCATTGTATTGTTTTTAGTCATGGGTACCGTTATTCCTTTCGTACTATCTGAATTCTCAGCCACTATCGATAGCGCCGAGCAACGCGAGCTACACAAGCTATATGAAACGGCTACAGCTGATATTGAATCAACAGGGAAATTGGCTCAAGCTTTAGCAACGGTCATTGCTAGCGATAGAGAATTACAAAAGCTATTCAGTGAGGGCAATAGAAATGAATTAGCGGCTAGAACTATTCCGCTTTTCGACTCATTAAAAACTAGTTATGGCGTTCGTCAATTCCAGTTCCACTTACCTCCTGCGACGTCCTTTTTAAGGGTTCACAAGCCAGAGGAGTTTGGGGATGATTTATCCTCTTTTAGACAAACCATCGTTGTCGCAAATCGAGACAAAAAAGCGGTTAAAGGACTAGAAAAAGGAGTCGCTGGGATAGGCATTCGCGGAATTATGCCGATAAATTATCAAAACAAACATATTGGCTCTGTTGAGTTTGGTATGTCTTTTGGACAAACATTTTTTGACGAATTTAAAAAAGATTATAACGTCGATATTGCTCTCTACACTGAGAAAAATGGACGATTTGAAGCTTTTGGAACCACAACAAAACCTAATAGTTTTTCAAATAATGCCGATTTAACGCAAGCATTTAATGGTGAAGTGCTTAATAGCCAGTCAACATTAAACGACACCCCCTATGCTATCTACTTACGTCAAATAAAAGATTTTTCTGGCCAACCTATTGGCGTCCTAGAAATCGCAATGGATCGTACTCATAATACGAGTGCACTAAAGACAGTATCTTTAACCATGATTTTTGTAGGTATTATTGCGTTATTATTAGGGATAGCCATTGCTTGGGTGGTAAGCAGAAGTATTACAAAGCCAATTAATACTACCACTAACACGATGAATAATATTGCAGATGGCGATGGCGACTTAACCCTGCGTTTAACCGTTATCGGCAACGATGAAATTACTCAGCTATCCAAAGCATTCAACCAATTTGCTACCAAGGTTCATAGCACAATTACCCAAGTGATGTCAGCTACTCAGCTGCTTAATAACTCTGCTGAACGCTTATCTAATATTACACTTGAAACACGATCTGATACCGTTCAACAGCAACAGGAAACTGAGCAGGTTGCGACCGCGATGAATGAAATGAGTGCAACCGTTCAAGAGGTTGCACAAAATGCTACTCAAGCAGCTGATGCTGCCCAAAAAGCCAATGAAGCAACAGAAACGGGAAAACTTGTCGTCAGCGCAGTGTCATCAGAAATTAATCAATTAGCATCAGAAATCAACATTGCGACAGAAACTGTTTCACATTTACAAAGCCAAACAACAGCCATTGATAGTGTACTGGAAGTAATTCGCAATATTTCTGATCAAACTAATTTGTTAGCTCTGAATGCCGCAATCGAAGCTGCTCGCGCTGGCGAACAAGGCAGAGGCTTTGCTGTTGTTGCTGATGAAGTTCGAACCTTAGCAAGCCGAACACAGGCCTCAACCCAAGACATTCAAGCCATGATAGAACAATTACAAAGTGGTGCAGCGAAAGCAGTTCAAGTCATGAAAGAAAGTAGTAAGGTCACAGATTCTTGTGTAGCACAGGCAAATAATGCCGACCGAGCGCTCGATGACATTTTTGCAGCGGTCAATACTATCACTGAGATGAATATTCAAATCGCCAGTGCAGCAAATGAACAATGTGCGGTATCAAATGAGATTAATAAAAACATCAATAACATCAACTATATCGTTACTAAGACTACGGATGGTGCAATGCAAACAGCCAAGGCAAGCGAGGACCTTGCTGATTTGTCTAAGCAACTTAATACCTTAGTTGGGCAATTTAAAATTTAACAGAATACCGCATCACAACAATAACAATTGAGAATAAAAAAACCGACATGGAGTCGGTTTTTTTATCTGGCTAGTAATTGATTCGCAAACTTAGCTATTTACTTATGCGTTGCCCTTCACTTTCATATTCAATTCTTTGGCAAAATCGAGCATGCGAGTTAGTGGGATGAGTGCTTTGATGCGCAGTTCATCATCAACAAATATTTCATGATTAGTTTTATCGCTATCAACTAGTGAAGCTTCGATAGCTTGCAAACCGTTCATGGCCATCCACGGGCAATGGGCACAACTCTTACAGGTGGCACCGTTGCCGCCGGTTGGGGCTTCGAGCAAGGTTTTACCTGGAGCAGCCTGCTGCATTTTATAAAAAATACCGCGATCCGTGGCAACAATAAAGGTGTCGTTGGCCATGGTTTGCGCCGCTTTAATCAACTGACTGGTAGAACCTACAGCATCAGCAAGCTCAACCACACTAGCTGGTGACTCTGGGTGAACCAAAATGGCTGCGCCAGGATGCAGCTTTTTAAGCTCGCGCAATGCTTTAGCTTGAAACTCATCATGCACAATACACTCGCCTTGCCATAACAACATGTCGGCGCCAGTTTGTGTATTGATGTAGGAGCCTAAGTGGCGATCGGGTGCCCAGATAATTTTTTTATCTTGGCTATCGAGATACTCAACAATTTCTAAAGCAATGCTTGAGGTGACAACCCAATCTGCACGAGCTTTTACTGCTGCAGAGGTGTTGGCATACACAACAACAGTATGATCTGGATGGGCATCGCAAAACTCATTAAATTGCTCAATCGGACAACCTAGATCTAACGAACAGGTTGCTTCCAGAGTGGGCATTAAAATGGTTTTTTCAGGGCTTAAGATTTTAGCGGTTTCGCCCATAAACTTAACCCCAGCAACAATTAATGTCTTTGCTGGGTGATCGCGACCAAAGCGAGCCATTTCTAAAGAATCTGACACACAACCACCAGTTTCTTCAGCTAATGCTTGAATTTCAGGATCGGTATAATAATGGGCAACAAGGACTGCATTTTGATCAATCAATAACTGTTTGATACGTGCTTTATATTGTGCTTTTTCAGCGTCAGACAACACGGCAGGTTTGGGCGGAAACGGATATTCAATAGTTTCAATTTTAGGTGCCGACAGACTCATACAAAGTTCCAATCGATTTACATTGTTTGTGTATTATACGAAAAAGCCACTTAAAACAAAAGGACGCGTTAGCGTCCTTTTGCATAAGATAGCTTAATCATTATTAACGCATGGCTAAGAGCATTTCTTGTGGTTGCTCTAGGTAGTGTTTCCATAAATTACAGAAGCGAGCTATGGTGCCACCGTCAATAACGCGGTGATCGCCAGACCAGCTAACTTGCATAATCTTACGTGCTTCAACTTCACCTTTGGCGTTAAATCGAGGCAGTATCTGTAACTTACCTAATGCCACAATCGCCACTTCAGGTTTATTAATGATAGGTGTTGCTATCGTGCCGCCTAATGCACCGATATTAGAAATTGAAATAGTCCCATCTTTTAAATCGGCTGGTGACACACGGCCGCTGCGTGCAGCAGTGGTTAAGCGTGAAATGTCAGCGGCAATATCTAAAATAGACTTATTTTGCACATCTTTAACATTCGGAACCAATAAACCCACTTTTGAATCTACTGCCATACCAATATTATGGCGCGACTTATATGTGAGTTCAGTGCAATCAGCGTTTACTTGACTGTTCAATATCGGAAATTCATTGATAGCTAACGACATGGCCTTCATAAAGAATGGCATCATAGTGAGCTTCACTTCGTCGGTTGAGTAGCGCTGCTTCATACTTTCACGCAAAGCAACCAATTCAGTTAAATCAAATTCTTCGCAATAGGTAAAATGTGGAATTGTCGATACTGACTCAACCATCATTTTAGCCATAATAGCTTTGACGCCTTTGATAGGTTCAACACGATCACTTGCTGAAGCAGGGCTAACTAATTGACCACTGACAGGACTTGTAACTTGATCAGCAGACGATAAAGCAGCATTTGTATTTGCAGCGGGTTGAGAGGCACTTGCACCTTGCTGATGACGTTCAATATCTTCTTTGTAAACACGGCCATTTTTGCCCGTACCCACTACAGTTGCGATATTTATATCGAGTGTCCGCGCCATACGGCGAACAGCTGGGCTGGCTAACGCTTTACCCTGAGCAACGGGCTCTAGATTAACATGTGGTGCAGCGGCTTGAGCCTGTTGAACCACGTCAACGCTAGCAGATGCACTATCAGCATCAGCTTCGACTTCGATGGAAAATAGAGGCGAATGCACTTTAGCAAGCTGACCCTTACGGTAATGCAGTTTAACTATTTTACCGGCTTTCATCGCCGGAATTTGCACTAACGCTTTATCGGTCATCACATCAGCAATCGGTTGGTCTTCGACCACCATATCGCCTTCTTCTACCAACCAGTCAACTAGCTCACATTCAACAATTCCTTCACCAATATCGGGTAGTAAGAATTCTTCAATATTTGATGAACTTTTTGTTGTCGCAGCGACAGAGTTATCCCGGTCAACAGGAGCGTGATTAGCCGATGTATCGTTAACAGCTTCTTTAACCGGAGTGACAGCAGCTACAGGAGTCTCAGAAACACTAGAGCTGTCATCACCGTCCATCTCAACCGCATATAATGGCTGATGCACTATGGCTATTTCGCCTTTAGCGTAATAAAGCTTAGTGATTTTTCCGGCATGCGGCGCAGGAATTTGTACTAAGGCTTTATCAGTCATTACATCAGCAATCGGTTGGTCTTCGGTAACCATGTCACCTTCACTGACTAACCAATCGACTAATTCACATTCCACTACACCTTCGCCGATGTCAGGTAAAATAAAATCTTTAATCATATCTTACTCCTAATAAGCAACTGTGGCCTTGATAGCTTCGAAGGTCTTTAACTCATCTGGCATGTATTCTTTTTCATGCACTAATGGATAAGGCGTATCTAGGCCGCACACTCGACAAATTGGTGACTCAAGCGATAAGAAACATTCTTGTTGGATCGTTGCGGCAATTTCGCCAGCAAAACCACCGGTTAAAGGGGCTTCATGGTTAATCAGTAAACGACCGGTTTTGGTGACTGATTTAGCGATGGTTTCAACATCCCATGGTGCGATAGTACGTAAGTCGATAATTTCACATGAAATACCTTCTTTTTCCGCTCGCTCACAGGCTTTTTCAACGATTTCCATCTGTGCGCCCCAAGCAAGGACTGTAATATCACTGCCCTGCTTAACCACTTGTGCTTTACCTAATTCGATAACGTAGTCACCGGCTGGCACTTCGCCAACAGATGCGCGGTATAAACGCTTAGGTTCAAAGAAAATAACCGGGTTTGGATCGCGAATAGATGCCAACAACAATCCTTTTGCTTGTTCTGGATTGCGTGGAATCACCACTTTTAGGCCTGGTGTTTGGGTAAAATAGGCTTCAGGAGATTGTGAGTGGTAATGACCACCTGCTATCCCACCGCCATATGGGGTTCGGAAGGTTAATCCACCCACATCAAATTGATTACCACTACGGTATCTAAATTTTGCTGATTCATTAACAATTTGATCGAATGCTGGAAAAATATAATCAGCGAACTGAATTTCAGCAACCGCAGTCATACCATAAGATGCTAAGCCATTAGCAAAACCTGCAATGCCTTGCTCTGTTAGTGGTGTGTTGAAACAACGATCACGACCAAACTGTTCTTGCAGACCAGACGTCGCACGAAAAACGCCACCGAAGTGACCCACATCTTCACCAAAAATCACCATGCGCTCATCGGCAGTCATGGCTATTGATAACGCCTCATTGATGGCGTGTAACATATTCATTTGAGCCACGATTTAGAGTCTCCCTGCGCTTTTTGGATAGGCTTTTGGATACTTAGCGATATGCTCTTTCAACTCTTTAAGCTGTTTTCTTAGCGCTGGAGTTGGTTTATCAAGCACATCTTCGATAATTTCGTCGAGTTTTGGCACAGGCAACTTTTCAGCCACTTTAACTGCCGCTAACACTTCTTCGCGATAACGTTCAAATAACTTGGCTTCATCGGCTTCAGTAAGCCAATCTTTGTTGATCATCCACAATTTAAAACGTTTTACTGGGTCGTGCTGTTGCCATTTTGCTTCTTCTTCTTTTGAACGATATCCAGATGGATCGTCTGATGAAGAATGCGCACCCAAACGATATGTCATCGCTTCAATCAATACCGGAGCATTGTGCTCTAATGCGTGAGCTCGAGCTTGTTGCGTAGCGGCTAGCACTGCGAGCATGTCGTTACCGTCTACACGTATGGTATGCATACCGTAACCTACGCCGCGACTGGCAATACCGTTACCGGCAAATTGCTCTTCGGTTGGGGTAGAAATAGCATAACCATTGTTGCGACAGAAAAAGATGGTAGGAGACTTGAGTACTGCGGCCATATTCAAACCAGCATGGAAGTCACCTTCTGATGCAGCGCCTTCACCAAAATAACAAATGGCCACATTACGCTTGCCTTGTAACTTCATACCATAAGCAACACCAGTCGCCTGCGGAATTTGCGTTGCCAGTGGTGACGAAATGGTTTGGTAATTGAGTTCACGGCTGCCGTAATGGATCGGCATTTGGCGACCTTTACCTAAATCTTTCTCGTTACTGAACATTTGATTCATAAATTGTTCAGTACTAAATCCACGATAACGCAATGAGGCGTGTTCGCGATATTGAGCCAAAATGACGTCGTCTTTATCCAGCGCTGCTGTGCTGCCGATAATTGAGGCTTCTTCACCGGTACAGGTCATGTAAAAACTAATTCGTCCTTGACGTTGCGCACCCAACATACGCTCGTCTAATACTCGTGTAAAAACACAGGTATCAAATATTTTTTCGGCCAGAGCCTTGTCGATTACTGGTAAAACCGCATTTTCATATGTGGTGCCATCAGCTTGCAAAATACGCAAAATGGGGATGTGCAATGACGCTTTGTCTAGGAAGCTGACACGGTGCACTGTTTCATTGGTCAGTGGTGCGTTGCTCATATTATGCTCTTGTTATTGTTAAGCCATGTTCAACATAAACATGGCTCTATTTATACTATGCGAGTAGACATTACGTTAACGTAAACTACCTATCAATACTTACTCTCACTGTAAACGTATTTTACTCACGATTGACATGTATATATTGCTTTACGACTATAAGATTGACTCGTTCGGTGCAGGTACTAAACATAGCACTGTACGCTGCCCAATGGGTACATTTGCATTCGGAAATACAATGGCCTCTTGTGGCTGTTCGACGGTGATCGCTTTACCACCTTCTGTCGCTAACGCAGCCCCCTGACTAAAAGCACTGAAGTTTTCTGCATCACCAGCAAAGCTAAATTCAAAGTCATCGAAATGTTTATTAATCGACCTAGACACCTTATACAAGTTGACCTTACTTGCGTCAAACTCAACAGGCGCTAACTGAGGCTCAGTAACCAGTTTTTCAAGCATAGTATGAGTTTGCGCAAAACGACTCATGTCGTTTTGACCAAATGGCATTACTTTTCCTAATTCAACGGTAAATGCATCTGCTTGAAATTGCTCTGAGGAGTAGTAGCTAAACGTAGTTGTCGGTTCATGGTGGAATAATATGGTATCAACACCACATGCCGCCAAAAACATAATTTGCTCGCCGCTAAAAGCACGACCTGGACGGTATGGGTAAATGGCAAACTTTTCATGCTTTGAAGCACGGATTGCAGTATGTAAGTCGTAATGAATGCGTTGATTGTCGCTATTGGCATTGAAAAAGTCAGCCACGTATTGCTCTAACGCTTTAGCTCGATGGCGCTCAGGGTGAGTTAAACCCTCGCCCTTTGAATGCGCACCGCTAAATAGGCGATTCATGTTTTCATCAATAAAACGGGTTTTATTAATGATCGCAGCGGGATTACCGATTAAAAACATTACACGCTGCTTGGCCACTATACGTTGAGTCAGCAAATCTTTAATCAGTTGATTGCATATTTCAATTGGCGCAGTTTCATTACCGTGCACGGCACATGACAACACAATGTCTTTAGTGGCAGTTGTTGGCGTAAATACAATCACCCCAGTATCTAATACATCAACCCGAGTATGTTGGGCTAACATAAAGTCATACGCTGCTGGTAGTCGAGTCGGATTTGCTAAGGTATAGGCTAAAAAATCGTGGTTTATCATCAGGTCAGATAACACTATCAACTCCTTGTCTCATTATTATATGGCGTAGTTAAACTTGACGTAAACGGCTGTTAACTAAGATGCCTATTACGGCAGATTCTATCATAGCCAAAGACTATTTTATTGCAGGCATATGTTAGTTTTATTTATTAATAAAAGTTTGCTTGCAAAACATCACAATATTCAACACAATTACAGCCATCTAGACTTCTATAATATGTTTTTAAGGGTATGTCATGGCGTTAGCAACATTTGGTGCAGGCTGTTTTTGGGGTGTTGAATATTTTTTCCGTGAAATTAACGGCGTCAGTAACGCAACGTGTGGCTACATGGGTGGCAAAGACACTGCAACAACTTATAAAGAAGTGAAGACGGGTTCCACTGGCCATGCTGAAGTTGTCCAAGTTGAATTTGATCCTGAAGTGGTCAGTTTTAACGACCTACTTGATGTGTTTTGGAAAAACCATAACCCGACCATGTTAAACATGCAGGGTGGCGACATTGGCACTCAATATCGTAGTACGATATTTTTTCACGATAAAGAACAAAAAGCCCGAGCTGAAACCTCAAAGCTGGCATTAGCACGCAGCGGTAAATGGGGACAGCGTCATATTGTGACTGAAATTGTACCGATACAAACATTCCACATAGCCGAGGAATACCATCAGAATTATTTAGAAAAAAATAATTTACCAACTTGTCATTTGGTTTACTAATTGGATTGAGATAAATAATACTTTTCTTATTACGTGATCAACCAAAATCACTGATATTTTTGAGTTTACGACACATTGTTGAAATAAGAGGGATGTCCTTATTTCAACAATGAAACAAACACACCCTATTTAAGCAACGGCAGAGGATAGATTTTTTTGTTAGCTTTTACTTAATATTACTCATCGATGTTAAATCAATCACCCATTCACACTAGTAACTCTTATGGATATATAAATAGTAAATAAATAATCCAAGAGTAAAAATACTTACCGAAGAAATAATGTAGAACCACGCAAGTTTTTTGTCTTTGCTTCGACTAAAGCGCTTTGTCGCTTCAATATTAACAAGAGAAGCATGACGTTTGAGGTTGGGCCAAGCAATAACCCCAGCGTAAGCAACCATTCGTGCACCAATACCTTTATCCCAAGCAGGGGGCTCTATCCCTTCTTTCAACATTTCTTGCTCAAGATGTTTAATAGTAATGCGGCCAAATAAAAATATGGCAGTACCCCATATAAGCAATACAATAAAAAACACTACAGCCATCAAGCTTTCTGTGGATAGTTCTACCATGAGTCCCCCCTCACTCTTAGTCCTACAAATTCAGTGCTTGCGGCATAATTTTAACCAATTGAATCAACTAATGAACTTTCGCAATTAAAGCTCAGATAAAATTTAGAAACTGAACCATCAGATGTTGTTAACAGAGCTATTGCTAATCAAGACAAATGGGAGCTAAATGGTTAACTGTTACTTAGCGTAGTATTTTGTCGGGTTCAAGAAATAAATAAAAAACTATTAATACAATAAAAAAGCTAGCCACGGAAATAATATACAACCATGCAAGTTTTTTATCTTTTTCCCGGGTAAAGCGTTTAGTTACCTCTATATTAACAAGAGAAGCATGTCGCTTGAGGTTAGGGAAAGCAATTATCCCTGCATAAGCCACAATTCGCACACCAATACCTTTATCCCATATAGGTGGATCTATTCCTTCTTTTGCCATTGCACGTTCAATATGCTTAACAGTAATGCGGCCAAACAAGAATGTTGATATACCCGAAATAAAAATATTGAAACACCAATAATAGCCATCCAATTTTCAACAGAAAGTTCAGACATCAATATCTCACTTATAAATTATTCAACCATGAACCTATGCAGTCCATTGATCAAATTAATCACCACTTTAGCTGCAAGATATCCAGTAGTACCAGTAGTACCAGTAGTACCAGTAGTACAAGAATAATTTTCAAATTAGTCTTCTGAACCATATAGAAAATAGGCTGTAAACATAATAGTAAAAAAAATAGCGCTAGAAACCTGAACGAATACAGCCAAGTACCAATCAAGTTTTCGACTTAAACGTCTAGTCGCCTCGATGTCGACAGTGGAAGCGTTTCTTTTTGCATTAGGGCGCATAATGATACTGGCGTATGCAGGATATCTCATACCGATACCTTTATCCCATTCAGGAGGTAATATCCCCTCTTTCGCCATCTCGCGTTCAATATATTTAACGGTAATTTGACCAAATAATAATATGGCGATCCCCCATATAAGAAATGACAGTCCGCCAATAATAGCCATCAAACTTTCTGTGGATAGTTCATCCATGAAAACCTCGATTATAAACTGCTTAAACAGTCACCTATATGATAGGACTCATTGGCTCCGAATTTCCAAGCCATAACCCATTTAGCCCCCCTCCAACCTCAATGGATGAACCAATAATAATCACTCAATCAAATCGGCTAGCTATCAGAGATGTATGAATAATAGATTGTTACCCCAATAATAAAAATAATAGCACTGGAAGCAACGTATAATGATGCGAGTTTTTTATCCTTTTTCCGCGTATGTCGTCTAACAGCTTCAAAATCGATAATTATTGGATTCAACTTTGGGAACACCATAATTAAGGAGTAAGTAACGATAATAGTACCTATTCCTTTATCCCAAACAGGCGGTGCTATACCTTCTTTCGCCATTTCGCTCTGAATATGCTTAACGCTAATGCGGCCAAATAAAAAAGTTGTAATACACCATATACAAAGAGTAATAAAAAATAATATTGCCATCCAACTTTCAGTTGATAGTTCTAACATAAATCCCTCGCAATAGGCCATTTAACCTGTCACCTAAATTAAAGGCTTTATTAGCTCCGAATATCCCAATCCCATTACCGGCCTTAGTCACCACAATACCAATTGTTATCGTCGTAACTAAATATTAACGCAACGAATTTTGCTAGCTATCAGGGCCGTATAGATAAGCAACAGTGAACATAAGAGTAAAAAACACAACACTAGAGAACTGTACAAATACAGCCAAATACCAGTCGACTTTTCGACTAAAGCGCTTGGTAGCTTCTATGTCAACAATAGAAGCATGCCTTTTAGCGTTAGGGCGCATGATAATACTCGCATAAGCGGGGTATCTCATACCTATGCCTTTATCCCATTCTGCCGGCAATATGTCCTCTTTTGCCATTTCGCGCTCAATATGCTTAACGGTAATTCGGCCAAACAAAAGTACAGCAATACTCCACATACAGAAGGTAATACAAAAAAATATACCCATCCAGTCTTCAGTTGATAGTTCTGACATGAATACCTCCTTTACAGGCTATTAAGCCAATCTCCGATATTATAGGCTTTATTGGCAGCCCATTTCCCAGCAATATCTCCACCTTTAGCTGCTACAACTCCAACCGATATGGCAGCACCGATAATAATGACCCATCCAACTGGCGTAGCTAGCATAGCAACACCTAGGCCTGCCGCTACGACTTGACCTCCCCCCCATAAACCTGCTGCAGTACCCATACCAAAACCGGCTGTTTCAACTGCTGCACGTTTTTGCCAATTGGCTCCAGCTAAATAATCAACATGTACATTGCCCGCACGGATCCCAGCATCAAGCACAATTAATCCTTTACCGAGAAGATTTGCTCCCATTTCAAAAGCGCGTAAATTTTGAAAATCAACTGTAGAGG
>Ga0208031_1000257_pt1 | contig 12414 bp, 9 predicted proteins | sample MalvirAntarct_38_FD_184252 | JGI IMG/M metagenome (GOLD analysis project Ga0208031, IMG submission 184252) | Marine viral communities from the Global Malaspina Expedition - Malaspina viral metaG Antarct_38 (SPAdes) (version 2) | ecosystem: Environmental > Aquatic > Marine > Oceanic | place...
TGAATCTGGTAATATTTTAGGCTTTGTCGCTTACGATGACATAGTATTAAAAGGAATGTTCAACCCATAATCTTATGCCAATGTATTGTTAATTGATTGACGATAAAGATAACCACTGTTGTGAGCCCTAGCGGTATTAGAAGGCAGCACTTGTCACCACACCACTAAAAGCTAAACACTCATTGATTCGCTGTTGTTGCACTGCAGATAGATCGGCAACAGCGAAATAAGCATATTCACTATGTTCATCACTTAAGATAATTTGAGCCGACTCTGGCAACTGACAACGAAATATAAACGCTTGAGATTGATAAGCACTGTGAAAGTACACCCCAGAGAGATAATTTATCGTCACAGCATGACCCAGCTCTTCAATACATTCTCGCTGCAGCGCCTGATGTATGGTTTCATTAGGATCAAGCCCACCACCAGGCAGACCCCAATGTTTATTACCATAATTGGCTTTTAACAACAGCACTTGCCCATCGTCATTGGTGATCACCGCATGGGAACTGAGTCTAAATAAATCGTTAAAAGCCATGATGGTTTTCTCATTAGAAATAGATATGGTTACTGGCTAACTTCCATTCAATAAATGAATAAATGATCATCGTGATAAATGATGTACAAAAATGGGGGGCTGCAAAATACCTTGGTTGATCCTTGTTGCTCGCCATTTAACTACTACAGGATAGAAACTGGCAAGCTTCATTTTGCCTCGGTGAAGCCCTATGGTCTTAGTAACTAAAAACAATATGTTATTGGTTAAATTTATTCACTTTATTCAACAAACGCATAAACTCGTGCTGCTCAGAATCTGTCAGCGCTTCTAAAAATCGTTCATTAACCCACGCAGCCTCGTGAAGTAAATCTTGTTGCAACGCTTTACCGTTGTCGGTTAAAAATATTTGAAATGCACGGCGGTTATCCGCTTCTTGATGACGGGTAATAAACCCCTGAACTTGCAGATGGTCGAGCAGACGGGTCATGGTGTAATTTGCCACATCACAACGTTTAGAAAGCTCAGTTTGACTTAAGCCCTCTTCTTGCCACAAGGTAAACAAGACCGGCCAAAGTTTACTGTCTAAATCGTAGCGCTTTAAGCGCGTATCAATTTCTTGCTGCAAAGCAATATTCAGATGAGAAATCAGGTAACTTAAACTTTCAAAGCGTTTCAAATGAAACCTCCTACATCGTCAGTGGGATGTTTTGGCCCTATTACCATATTGGCCTATACAGCAGCTAACCACACTTGAACATGTTTACATTACCATCTCTATACGTTAAAAAAAGCGCTTTTAGTCAAAAGATAAATATTCATTAATATAACGATAGTAGCAGGCTCGATTCAATTGCCCGACCAAGCCGCGAACTAATGGTACATATATACCATCATCGGTGACTATGATATCAGCACGATCAACAACGGAATGCTGTTTACCTATGCTATTGGTAAATATCAGCTTCATACTGTCATTAACATTATTAGCAGCAACAGAATTAGCTTGATAGTCCACCAGTAGTAAAGGATATGCCTCAACAGAGACTCTCACCTTCTCCACCGGAGTCATTAAGAAATATTCGCCACCGATACAATGTAAAATACTGCTGAATAAAGCCGCAAATTTTGCGGGCAACGGACTGTCTAAATATAACCAATCGCCATTAGCTTGGATGTGAAACAGTGCATCATCATTGCACAGCGCCACTCCATCAGGCTGGGTAAACGAAGCTAATGCTGCTGTTTCATCTGTCATTATGCTGATACCTTTATGCCATTAACTTGAGCAAGGCTTCAATTGGGTGCTGAGGTTTAAAGCCTGCAAAGCGCTTAACTTGGCTACGACAAGAATAGCCCGACACCAAAACTTGACTTTGTTCAGCTATTTTTTCAATGCTAGGTTGCCAAGACATTTCAAACAGTTTTTCAGAGCGTTCAAGGTTTTCAAGTTCATGGCCGTAGGTGCCAGCCATCCCACAACAGCCTAAATTAACACTGCTCAAGTTTGCGCCAAAATGACTAAAAATGGCTTTCCATTCATTAGCGGTATTAGGCTTTGCGGTAGATTCTGTACAATGACTAAACCAGGTATATTGTGGCGCATCATTGGCTAACGTTGTCGCTTCTTTTCGATTTGTAACAACATCCATTAACCATTCATTGGCTAATAGCACCTCAAAGGGACCACGGCGCATGCCGAGGGCTTCTTTATACTCATCGCGATAACATAATACCAAAGCAGGGTCTAAGCCGACCATCGGCATACCAAGGGCATGTACACGGTTTAAGAAATCAGCACTGTTTTGCGCTGTTTTGGCAAACTTGTCTAAAAAGCCTTTTATATGGGTCGGTTTACCATTGGGTTTAAATGGCAGTAAAACCGGCTTAAAGCCGAGCTTTTCGATTAATTGAATAAAGCGATAAACTAAGTCAGCATCATAAAAGCTGTTAAACGGGTCTTGTACAACTAGCACATACTGATTGCGCTGGTCTTCTGGGATGGTATATAACGAATCCAAATCATAACCACGACTAGAATGCCCGTCTAAACGCTGTTTAAGTGTCGGCACAGATAGTTTGGGGGCATCAACATACCCAATCGCTTTTTTAATCACCCATTTACTCAACGGATTTTGCGAAGCTAAATTAGTCAATTTAGGCATAGCTGCCATTAACGGCAATGAATCTTCGATTCCTGCAACCAGATAATCTTTAGCCGGACGCAAATAACGTTTGTAGTAAATATTAAAAAACTGCGCCCTAAACTTTGGTACATCGACCTTAACCGGACACTGACCTGAACAAGCTTTACAGGCTAAACAGCCTTTAAGAGATTCCATGACTTCGTGCGAGTAGTCATAATCACGTTGGTTATTTAAGGTATTTTGAGTACGTTGCATCCAGCCAAGTGGCTTCGACTTTGCCAGCGCGTCAACATCAACGCCTTCAGCTTCAAGCAAACGTAACCATTCACGCATTAACCCGGCACGCCCTTTTGGTGATTGTACTCGATCACCAGTGACCTTAAACGACGGACACATAGGCGAATAGCTGCTGTAGTTAAAACACAATCCATTACCATTACAGTTCATCACGTCAGGAAAAGCATTACGCACTTGCACTGGGATTTGTCTATCGAAACTGCCACGTTTGGCACTGTCAACATTAAACAGTAGTGGGCCAGATTGAGGTGGCGCGACTAATTTACCAGGGTTTAAGCGATTGTCAGGGTCAAATAATCCTTTAATCTGTTCAAGTACTCCGTAGAGTTCTTCGCCAAACACCGCGGGGCCATATTCACCGCGAACCCCTTTGCCGTGTTCGCCCCACATTAAACCGCCATATTTTAGCGTTAATGCAGCCACTTGATCAGATATCACTTTGAGTAATTGTTCATCGGCGACATCGCACATATCAAGCGCCGGACGCACATGAAGTACGCCTGCATCGACATGACCAAACATGCCGTACTGCAAATTATGGCTATCAAGCAGTGCCCGAAACTCCATAATATAGTCGGCTAAGTGTTCTGGAGGCACCGCGGTATCTTCAGCAAAGGCTAGCGGCTTACGGGTGCCTTTGGTGGCACCTAATAAGCCAACTGCCTTTTTACGCATGGCGTAAATACTGTCAATATCACTTCTGTCGGTAATGATTTGAAAACCGACTAAACCAAACTGAGGTTGACTGAGTTGTCCGCTGAGCATTTCTTCTAATAGGGCAACTTTATGTTTAACTTCATCATCTTCACCAGCAAATTCAACCATGTTAAGACCTTCGATGATCTTATTCGGTACGGCTTTAATGTGATCGGCCACCGAGTGCCAAATAATGTCTTCGCGAGCAAGGTTAAGTACCTTGGAATCAACAGTCTCAACAACTGTGGCACTGGCCTTAACTAATGATGGGGCATGACGTAACGCTGACTCAAAGGAGTCATACTTAATATTCACCATCATGCGCGTTTTCGGTAATGGCGTTAGATTCAGCTTGGTTTCGGTGATCACCGCCAGCGTCCCTTCGGAGCCAGCTAAAATGCGCGATAAATCAAACTGGCTTAGGTCGTCATTCCACACGTGCTTTAAATCATAACCAGTTAAAAATCGGTTCAATTTAGGGAAACGTTCAATAATGGTGTCACGTTTTTGTAAGCATAAAGCTGCTACTTGGCTAGCAATGGCATTGCCAAGTTGATTAGCAGCAAAAGGGTGTTGATCAACTTTGTCATGATCTATCGGCGTAGTAATGAGTACACTGCCATCAATGAGAACACTGGTCAGTCCTAACACATGATCCGATGTTTTACCGTAAACCAGTGACCCCGCACCAGAGGCATCGGTGTTAACCATGCCGCCAACTGTCGCGCGGTTTGACGTAGATAAATCTGGACTAAAAAAGAAGCCGTGCGGGCGCAAAGCATCATTTAACGCATCTTTAACCACACCTGCTTGTACCCTAGCCCAACCCTCTTTGGCATTAATCTCGAGTACTTGGTTCATGTGCCGCGACACATCTAAAATCAAGCCGTGGGTTAATGACTGACCATTAGTTCCCGTTCCACCGCCGCGCGCACTGAAAGTCACAGCTTTGTATTGAGGTTGCGCCGCTAACGATAATACCAACTCGACATCTTGTTGATGTAAAGGATAAATCACCGCTTGTGGCAAAAATTGATACACAGAATTATCGGTTGCCTGAATAAGCCGCGCACTGTAGCGCTTGTCTATTTCACCTTCAAACTCGCTTTGCTCCAGCGCGTCAAGATACTCAAGATAGATAGGTTCTAATGTTTGTTTATGTGATAGTAAAGGTAACATAGAGGACTTATTATTTATTGGCATATTGCAGCCATTATAAACAAAAAAAAGCCGCTAAAAAGCGGCTTTTCTAACAACTTGATAAAATTGCATGTTAGGCAGACAATCCACCAGCAATTTTTAGCATAATTTAGCCATGAGCTTCAGCTAAATATAACCAAGTATCGATAACGGTATCAGGATTAAGCGATACAGAATCAATACCTTGCTCAACTAACCATGCAGCAAAATCAGAATGGTCTGAAGGACCTTGACCACAAATACCGACGTAAGCACCTTTCGCTTTAGCCGCTTTAATCGCCATGGCTAATAATGCTTTAACCGCATCATTACGCTCATCAAACAAGTGACTGATGATTCCTGAGTCACGATCAAGCCCTAATGTTAACTGAGTTAAATCGTTTGAACCGATAGAAAAACCATCAAAATGCTCAAGGAACTGGTCAGCTAGCAAGGCGTTTGAAGGTAGTTCACACATCATGATAACGCGTAAGCCATCTTTACCGCGCTCTAAGCCTTGTTCTTTTAGTAACTCAATAACTTGAGATGCTTCGTTTACGGTACGCACAAACGGGATCATCACTTCAACATTGGTTAAGCCCATTTGATTACGAACACGTTTAATCGCTTCACATTCGAGCGCGAAACAATCGCGGAATGATTCAGAAATATAACGGCTCGCACCACGGAAGCCCAACATTGGATTTTCTTCATCTGGCTCGTAACGATCACCACCGACTAAGTTTGCATACTCGTTAGACTTAAAGTCTGACATACGTACGATAACTTTCTTCGGATAAAAAGCCGATGCGATAGTCGCGATACCTTCAACTAGACGCGCAACATAAAACTCAACTGGCGAGTCATACCCAGCGATCATTTCATTAATTTCGGTCTGTAGCTCAGCAGTTTGGCCATTGAAGTCAAGCAACGCTTTAGGATGGATACCAATCATGCGGTTAATGATAAACTCTAAACGCGCTAAACCCACACCTTCGTTAGGTAAACGAGCAAAGTCAAATGCACGATCAGGGTTACCCACGTTCATCATAATTTTCATTGGTAAAGGCGGTAAGGTATCAACACGGTTAGTGACGATTTCAAACTCTTGTTTACCCGAGAAAATTAAGCCAGTATCACCTTCAGCACAAGATACGGTAACTATGTCGCCAGTCTTAATGCGGTCAGTCACATCACCACAACCTACAACAGCAGGAACACCTAGTTCACGTGCAATAATCGCAGCATGGCAAGTACGGCCACCACGGTTGGTTACAATCGCACTAGCACGTTTCATGATAGGTTCCCAATCTGGGTCTGTCATGTCAGTCACTAACACATCACCTGGCTCAATTTGATCCATCTGGTCGATAGAGGTTAATACCTTGGCGACACCAGTACCAATCTTATGGCCAATAGCACGACCTTCACAGATCACCTCGCCTTTGGTTTTTAAGTGATAACGTTCAATTAACTGCACATCTTCACGGCTACGAACGGTTTCTGGACGAGCTTGGACAATATATAACTTTCCGTCGTTACCGTCTTTGGCCCATTCGATATCCATTGCACGACCATAATGCTTTTCAATCACCATAGCTTGCTTAGCAAGCTCCATGACTTCTTCATCATTAATCGAGAATACACGACGTTGCTCTGCAGCAACGTCTTCAATTTTAACTTGCTTACCATGGCCGGCATCATCAGAGTAAACCATCTGAATCAACTTACTGCCGATGTTACGACGCACAACAGCCTGATGGCCTTGCGCTAAAATAGGTTTGTGCACATAGAATTCATCAGGGTTAACAGCACCTTGTACAACCATTTCACCTAAACCAAAAGATGAAGTGATAAATACGACGTCATTATTACCTGACTCAGTGTCCATAGTGAACATCACCCCAGATGCGGCTTTGTCTGAACGGACCATACGTTGTACGCCAGCAGATAAAGCGACACCTTGATGTTCATAACCTTGGTGGACACGGTAAGAAATTGCACGGTCGTTAAACAGTGATGCGTATACATGCTTAATTGCCAGCATGACAGCATCGAACCCTTTAACGTTGAGGAAGGTTTCTTGTTGACCAGCAAAAGATGCATCAGGCATATCTTCAGCAGTGGCTGAAGAACGCACAGCAAATGATGCTTCTTTCGTTTCGCTCGACAATTGCTCGTAAGCTTCGCGAATCGCGTCTTCTAATGCGGGTTGAAATGGGGTTTCAATAACCCATTGTCTGATCTGGGCACCTACTTTTGCCAGTTCATTGACATCATCAACATCCAATGTCGCCAGAATGTCAAAAATTTTCTGGTTAACTCCACTTTGTTCAAGGAACTCATTGAACGCATGAGAGGTCGTTGCAAAACCGCCAGGAACTTGAACCCCTGCATTAGCCAGATTGCTGATCATCTCACCAAGGGATGCGTTTTTACCGCCAACCTTGTTTACATCACCCATGCCTAATTCTTGATACCAGAGTACGTATTGCTGCACAGTTTTATCTCCGCAAGTTTTTATTTCAGTGGCCACTTCACACGAGGGCAATAGCATCTTACACTCCCATACAACACGCGTAAATCTATAATTTTATTTGTAATTTTATTACTACAAGAGGTCAGAATGACACCAAAAGTATTCTACATTTCAGATGGGACCGCGATCACAGCTGAGGTTTTTGGGCATGCGGTGCTTTCGCAATTTCCCATAGAATTTGAAGCACTTACGATTCCGTTTGTGGAAACGATTCAGAAAGCACAAAAAGTGAAGCAACAAATAAATGATTGTTTTATTACAACAGGTGTAAGACCACTTGTGTTCCACTCAATCATTAATCCGGAAATCCGCAATGTGATTTTTTCAAGCGAATGTGTCGATTATGACTTTTTGAATACCTTTGTTGCGCCATTAGAACAACACTTGGGCGTGCAAGCGAAGCCTTTATTGCATCGAACTCATGGTAAAAGTAACCACGGTTACGAAACTCGTATAGATGCGATTAACTACACAATGGAAAACGACGATGGCCAAACCATGAAACACATGGATAAAGCCGATATCATTTTATTGGGCGTATCTCGCTGTGGTAAAACCCCCTCCAGTTTATATCTGTCGATGCAGTTTGGTATAAAGGCTGCAAACTACCCGTTTACTGAAGATGATATGGATAACCTTCAGCTACCTGAGGCATTAAAACGCAATAAATCAAAATTATTTGGCTTAACAATCGATCCACATCGTTTGCATGAAATTCGTCAAAGCCGAATGGAAAACAGCCGTTATTCATCATTAAGACAATGCAAGCTTGAAGTGAAAGAAGTGGAAATGATGTATAAAAAAGAACGTATCCCTTTTGTGAATACCACCAATCATTCGGTTGAAGAAATTGCCACAAAAATTATTGATATAACCGGTTTAGAACGTCACATGTTCTAATTTATAAACAATAAAATACGCTGTAAATAGGCTTTCAAACCCAGACTGACTCGCTTAATTCGGGTAAGCCGTTTACAGCAATCTGTTTATTCAGCCAGAGAATCCGAGGCTAAGCCTCGCATCTTGAACTTCTTTGGGTATATAATCCCGAGTAATATGATGCTGATGCATCTCACGATTTCTCGGTAATATGCATGACAATTAAAACAGATGAACTACGAACTACCCTTTTAAGCAAAGTCATTTCACCCGCTCAACTGGCATCAGAATACCCTTTGACTCAAGATGCTGCAGACTATCTTGTTGCACAGCGCCGAGAAGTTGAAGCCATTATTGCCGGTGAAGACCAACGCTTATTAGTCATTATTGGCCCTTGTTCAATTCACGATACCAAAGCGGCACTTGAATATGCCGAGCGCTTATCGGCACTTCACCACGAACTAAAAGATGACTTATGCATTCTGATGCGGGTCTATTTTGAAAAGCCTCGCACTATTGTTGGCTGGAAGGGATTAATTTCGGATCCTGATTTAGACGGCAGCTTTAGCCCCAACAAAGGCTTGCGCTTGGCGCGCGAACTATTGCAGCAGATCACCGAATTAAAACTGCCTATCGCCACTGAATTTTTAGACATGGTAAACGGTCAATATATTGCTGACTTAATCACTTGGGGCGCTATTGGCGCACGTACCACCGAAAGCCAAATTCACCGTGAAATGGCGTCTGCGTTGTCCTGTCCTGTGGGCTTTAAAAATGGTACCGACGGTAACATTAATATCGCTGTTGACGCCGTTCGCGCAGCCCAAGCTCCACATATTTTTTATTCTCCGGATAAAGATGGCGCCATGGCGGTATACCGTACTCACGGCAATCCATTTGGGCATATTATTTTACGTGGTGGGAAAACACCAAACTATTGTGCAGAGGACATTGAAGTGGCTCGCGCCCAACTTGAACAAGTGGGTGTAACTCAGCGTATGGTGGTTGACTTTAGTCACGGCAACAGTGAAAAACAGCATAAAAATCAGTTAAATGTTGCCGATAGCATCATAGCGCAACTGCGCAGTGGTAGCACAGCTATCGCTGGTATTATGGCAGAAAGCTTTATGATTGAAGGTAATCAAAAAGTCGTTAAAGGCGAACCTTTAGTTTATGGTCAAAGTATTACCGATGCCTGTTTACATTGGGCTGATTCAGAAAAACTGTTACGTGATTTAGCTCAAGCATCAAGAGAGCGTAAAGCCTTACTTGCACAATAAGCCCTTACTGACTTATTCGCTAGTTGAGCAGCTTGATGAACGTTTACCAATGCCAGTCATTTATGACTGGCATTGCCATTTATAGTCTTAAATCCATCCTATGACTCTTGTTCTAGTAAAGAGGCTTTAGACAATACGGCAAACTGTTCACTGATCATCACCAGGCTGTCGACTAACTCAGGGTCAAAATGTTTACCTTTACCTTCTAAAATAAGCGTCATCGCTTCTTCATGGCTAAATGGCCTCTTGTAACAGCGTGGTGATGTTAATGCGTCATATACATCAACCAGAGCCACTATTCTCGCAGACAAGGGAATGGCATCACCGATTAACCCCTTAGGATAGCCGCTGCCATCCCACTTTTCATGGTGAGCTCCGGCAATGTCGCGCCCCATCCGAATAAATGAACATTCTGGGGCATAGGCTAATAGACTATTCAGTACTTTTTCACCTATCACTGGATGCGCCTTAATTTGCTCGAACTCTTCTGCCGTTAAGCGTCCAGGTTTTAATAAGATATGATCGGCAATACCCACTTTACCTATATCATGCAAAATGGCTGAGAGGCTTATTTCTTGAATAAAAGCTTCGGTTAATTCTTGTGGAACATGCTCATCAGTTAATCGTTGTTTTGCCAGCATATTGGCATACTGCTGCATTCTGATTAAATGCGCCCCCGTTTCATTATCACGGTACTCAGCTAACTTAGCTAATCCCATCACAGTGGCTTTACGTGAGGCCAAAGTAGATGCTAACGAATGCGTTAATTTACCCAACAAATAGGATATGGACTGAGTCACAATGGCATTAGTCACTAAAAAGTTAATCGCTACCACATACCAGATCAAGGTCGAAAATCCACTCACATCAGGCCAATGAACTAGTTGGTATTGATAGGCGATACCGATTAGTAATAGCGATATCGCGTTGACAACTTGAGCCCATAGGGCCATTTTTTCGCCGAGCAAAATGCTGCACAGTGGAGGGAAAGCAAATAGCCAAAAAAAGCCCGCGCCAGAGGGGCCGATAGCAATGACAAAACCAATACCGATACCAAACGCAAGGTAACATCCTACGATAAATTTTTGCCTATCAGTAATGCGAGGATAAAACAAAATGAATAACAATATTCCATAAGCGAGAGTATCAAATATTGCCATGCCCCATAAGTTTTTAACGACGCACAAATAGACACTGGTGATGTAAACCGGAATACACAATAAAGCTAATATGCTAAATAATCGTTGAAAAATCACTCGGCGCCATGCTGGTAATGAATCATCAAACCCATGAAGAATAAGCTGTGCGGTTAACCGAGAAGACATATTAATTCCTTTAAGGCGAGGTTGTGCTCACAGCATTGAGTTTTTTTAATATAGTAAATTGAATAGCTTAAAACGTTATCCAAGTGATAAAGGCAATATAGCAATTGTGTTATTTGCGCTTGTAAGTATTGTTGCAACACTGACAATACGCAAAAAATAGGATTAAAAATAATCCATAAAACCAATATTGAGTCCATATTCGATTATGATCGCCCTTCATTGGACTGACGATGATTGTTGATAGTGCCTTATTTGACCATAAGGATGCCCTTATATGATAATGAAGTACTTCTATTCATTCTCTGCAACAAAGAGTCACCTTCGTCGAGCCACACTGTTACCTATTAATAAGGATGTTATTATGCAAAGTTCGTCTCGTAGTGCTGCTGTTTTTGGAATATTCATTGCGCTGGGCTTTGGTGCTTTGGGTCTGTTACTCAAACAAGCCATTGTTGAATACAAATTACTTGAGCGCAGTGTCACAGTTAAAGGCTTAGCAGAAAATGAATATCCTGCTGACATTGTCATCTGGCCTATCCAATTTACTGCAGCCAATAATAATCTCGATGAACTGTATAAACAGCTGGAAGCACAAAACAACCAAGTGGTCAGCTTTTTAACTGAGCAACATATCGATCCAAAAGAAATTACCCTCACGGCGCCGACAATTACCGATAAATTAGCGCAACAATATGGTGGTAATCAACCAATAGAATTGCGCTATACCGCGACACAAACCATTACGGTTTATTCTAATGACATCGATAAAGTGCGTGGTGTCATGCCGCAATTAACTGAGCTGGGGAAAACGGGCATTGTATTCTCGCAGAATAACTATGATGCCCAAGTCGAGTATATTTTCAGCCGATTAAATGACGTTAAGCCAAAAATGATTGAAGAATCGACCACTAATGCCCGCTCAGTGGCCGAAAAATTTGCTAAAGATTCTCAAAGCCGATTAGGAAAAATTAAAAAAGCCACTCAAGGGCAATTCAGTATCAGTAACAGAGATAAGAATACGCCCTACATTAAGCAAGTGCGTGTGGTATCAACCATCGAATATTACTTAGCGGATTAACCACTTGAAACAGATAATCACCAGCATACTGATTGGTTTAATGAGCTTGATGAGCATATCGATAATGGCACAGTCGCCAGAATCGACATCAGTTGATCTTAACCATAAAGGGGCCACAAGTAATCACGTTATCTTTATCGTTAGGCATGCAGAAAAAAATGCTGGTAAAAATCCCAGTTTATCTGCCCAAGGACAATTACGAGCCTTACGTTTAGCAACAGTGTTATCGGCGACCCCTTTACAAAAAGTCTACACCACTGATTATAATCGTACCCGTGAAACAGCCAAGCAAGTCGCTCAAGATCAACACCTGGAGCTGAGTGTTTATGATCCTCAACATATGGCAAACTTTGCCCAGCAGTTATTAGCCGAACAGGGTAATATTTTAGTGGTAGGCCACAGTAATACTTCGACAGATTTAGTTGAAAAGCTCGGGGCAAAGCAACAAATACCGATTGATGACGCCAGTGAATTTGATCGTTTATATATTGTGAC
>Ga0208031_1000265_pt1 | contig 12038 bp, 13 predicted proteins | sample MalvirAntarct_38_FD_184252 | JGI IMG/M metagenome (GOLD analysis project Ga0208031, IMG submission 184252) | Marine viral communities from the Global Malaspina Expedition - Malaspina viral metaG Antarct_38 (SPAdes) (version 2) | ecosystem: Environmental > Aquatic > Marine > Oceanic | place...
ATTAACCCTAACCGCTGGTCAAATGGCACCAGAAACTGGGATGAAATCGGTGAGGTGGAGTTAAACCCAGAGAACAAAAAAGAAGCAGCTTAACAGCTTAGGCGACAACTACCTTGAAAAACGCCGAAACAGTTGCTACCCAAGAGTGGTTCACGGCGAACAATGCAAGTTCGACAGCTACCAAAATAATTAACCATCTCTATTTGAATTACAGGGCAAAGATTGATGATTATTCGCAAGGGAAAATAAACAGATTTCTAGAGGAAATTGAAAATCCATTTAGCAGAAACTTTTATAACTTCGTTCCTGATGGCTTCGCAGTGGCGACATGCTCCTCGTGTGAAGAATTTACACTTTGGGTTAATGAGGAAATTGTTTTTCCTAAGAAAACCACGCTGCCACCACCAAACGCTGACTTAAGCGAAGATATAAAATCGCTTTACCTTGAGGCTTCCTCAATTCTTGTCGACTCGCCGAAAGGTTCAACAGCTTTGCTGAGACTAGCACTCCAGAAATTGTTAGAACAAGTTGGTAAGAGTGGCAAGAATATCAATGGAGATATCAAAGAATTGGTTGCAGAAGGTCTGAGTCCTAAAATTCAACAAGCTTTAGATTTACTTAGAGTTGTAGGAAACAATGCTGTTCATCCTGGCCAGATAAACTTAGACGATAATGCTGATGTTGCCCAAAAACTGTTCGGAATCTTGAACTTTATTGCTGAAGAACTATTAACAAAGCCAAAAGAACTTGAGCAGCTATACGCCGATTTAATCCCAACTGAAACGCAAGAGCATATTAAGCAGCGAGATGGCACATAACAAATCAATTAACTTCGCGCCTACGGCGCCGGACGCAGCAAAGCTGCGCCGGTTATTGAGGCGTTAGAGTACATGAGGAATAAACTCAGTGCGTGATTTGAAATTTATACTTCAACAAAAGTATGAAACAAGCAGAGCTTTGGTTATCGGCATAAACCAATATAAGAATGTTTCGCCTTTAGGTTATGCAGTGAATGATGCTCGTGAAGTGAGTGAGATTCTTGTAGAGGAGCTTGGTTTTGATAAGAATAATGTCACTTACCTTGTAGACCAAGATGCAACAAGGTCTAACATACTTAAATCATTTCTACGTTTTTCAAACGACGATGTAAAAGTAGATGACCGATTATTTGTCTTCTTTGCGGGCCACGGCCACACAAGATCAGGAGTAAGAGGTGAAGTCGGCTATCTGGTACCCTATGACGCTGATATGGATGACTATTCTACATTTATTCGTTGGGACGAACTAACTAGAAACGCCGAGCTAGTTCGGGCAAAGCATATCTTATTCGTAATGGATGCATGCTATGGTGGTCTCGCCGTTCATAGGGATCTGCGGCCAGGAAGCAGCAGATTCCTAAGGGATATGTATCAAAGATTTTCAAGGCAGGTAATTACTGCTGGAAAGGCTGATGAAGTTGTCGCCGATGCTGGTGGTCCGCTACCTAACCATTCGGTGTTTACAGGCCATTTAATCGAGGGAATTAGAGGTAAAGCAGCGAACGAATACGGCGTTATCACGGCAAGTGGGTTAATGGCATACGTATATTCAAAGGTGGCAAACGACATAAATTCAGATCAAACACCACATTACGGTCAGTTTGACGGTGACGGTGATTTCATAATTTCAGTGCCGGTCAAAGAAGCTGTTGAAAATGATGGAACGAAAGATACCGATGAGTTAATCACTATTCCGTACGTAGATGAAGTTAGATCTTCAAAGACAACTGAAGAAAAAGTGGAATACGTTAAAGAACTGATCTCTTCTAATAATTCTCAAATTAAACTCCATGACTTTGCAATAGATGAAGTTCGCCGCTTCTTATCTGCCACCAGTGAAGATAGCTTTGCTACTAGTGGTCAATTCTCTGATGAAGAGTTTTTGGAGCGTATATCATCTTATGAGCTTCATTCGAAAGATCTCTCCATGATAGTGGCCTGTCTGTCGCACTGGGCAAACGAGAACCAATTAAACTCACTGACGAAGGTTATTTCTAGGTCTTGCGACCGCTTATTAGAGAGCCGCGGAGGGGTGGTGATTTGGGTAAACCTAAGATGGTATCCGCTTCTTTTAGTGATGTACCATGCTGGAATTGCTGCTTTAGAGGGAAAAAATTACAAAAGCTTAGCTTCGATTTTTTATACAAAGCTGGGTTCAGCAGAATACGACGATAGTGCTTCATATTTTGTTCAAAAGGCTGGCAATGCCGCAGGCGAACTGGCAGATGCATTCAAAAGAATCCCTGATCACGAACGGCAATACACCCCATTGAGTGAATACCTGTATAAGTTAGTGCAACCAGAACTGGACGACATGCTTTTCCTTGGTAAGGGATATGAGGATGTCTTTGATGAATTCGAGATCCTTTTCGCGCTAGTTGTAGCTGACCTCAAGAAACAAGAAGGTAGCTATGTCTGGGGGCCAATAGGTAGGTTTGGCTGGAAAAATCGCAGGCATGGAACTTCTCCTTTTCAAAAATTGAGAAATGAAGCCGCTCAGTATAAAAACAATTGGGGCCCTATAAAAGCTGGGATGTTCGGAGGCCAATATGAAAGGTATGAAGAGATAGCCGAGCTTTATCAAAAAGAGATATTGACTCAGCTAAGATGGTATTAAACTCTAACAAACGGCTCCACGCAGACGCCCAAACCTACGCGGTTTTTGTGGTTTCGCTGCGCTACACTTTATCACAAAAACCACTCCGGCTTGGGCGCTGGTGGGCCGGGCGTTATATGGTTATGGATATATGTTAATAAATGAAAATAGAAGTGATTCAATCAGTCTTAGCAAAAACTTTTCCAAGGGAATTAGTTACGCTGTCTTCTTTAAGTACTTATCATGTAAGTTATGCTGATGCATGCATTGTTATTACTACCAAGTGTCGAAAGTACTCAATTCATTTCAATGACTTTCTAGAGTTTCTAGTAGCTGTCTTATCAAAGCGCAGTTTCATAGTACATGATTACAAATATGAATTTAAGCATGTGGCATATATGTTGCCATTAGCTGAAGTAATACTTATAGAGCTTGAGGAAAACATTCATTCTTATAGTCAACCCCAAAAAATGAAAGGCACACCGCGTCAGCAAGAGCAAGCGAAGTGCAGAGAACTTGTATCAGAGTCAAAGTTTTTGGAACGCCAACATTTAGAAGTAATGCAACCAAAACCAATATTAAATAGCTCAACATACAATTTTTACCAAGAGGATATTGAAGAAAATGTTCTTGTTGAAGTTCATTATGCTACAAATCGACAAGCTTGCATTGGTGGTGATGTCTTTTCAGCTAATAGGCAAAACGACATGAACTATGGTGTTGCGAAAGTTTCCATACCTAAAAATGTACATAGATCGGGTAATGTTGAAAGGCCAAAATCTTTTCTAAAATTTGTGTTTAAAGAGGATAAAAATAAACATTTTGTTATAGATTCGGGTGATGTTTTAACAGAATCAGAATTTAATAAATCTTTAGTTGAAAAGTCACAAAATAAAAGCATGATGCTTTTTATCCATGGTTATAATGTAAGCTTTAAAGATGCTGTGTTTAAGTCAGCTCAAATTAAATATGATTTGAAGTATGAATGGCCAATCACATTATTTAGCTGGCCTTCAAATGCTAGTATCAGATCATACCCATCAGATAAAGAAAATGCTCTTTATTCTTCAAAACACTTAGCTAACTTACTGAAAAATGTTGCTAGCTTAAAAATAGAAGAAGTTATTGTCGTAGCTCACAGTATGGGTACATTCTGCCTTGCTGAAGCACTATCAAAATTAAATGAAGATATTTCATTCCAAAGGCTTGTATTGGCGGCTGCGGATATAGAAAAAGAAGCTTTTATATCTGAATATGCAAAAAATATCAATAAGACCTTTGAGCAAACATCTTTATATGTATCTTCTACTGATAGGGCTTTGCTAGCATCAGATTGGATAAATGAGTCGGATAGGGTTGGTGATACGAGAGATGATGTTCTAGTTACAAAAAACATGGAATCAATCGATATGTCAAACCTTGATGGCGGCGTTTTTTCGCTAGGCCACTCCTATATATCCGAAAGCAATAGAGCTCTGGACGACTTGTTCTATTTCTTGGTACAAGGAATGAAAGCTGACATGAGGCGCTTGAAATCAATGCTTAACAACGAAAACAAAGAATATTGGTCACTTCATACGTAAACCATGTAACAAGGCAATTTAAACGGAACAAAAACAGTTTGCCATGTTTCGTTCCTTAACAAGTTTGGCAAAATTTTTTGTCCGCTTAATATGGGCGTTAACTTACTTAATCATGGAGGATTTATGAACATCAAAAAGTGGATGTGGGAGATAGCGACAATATCGGTTGTCTGTGTATTGCTACTTAACCCAGAGTTAGTGTCTTTAGCTTTATTTGTTGACGCTGTTGGGCTTGATATATTCTTATTACTTATTGAAGTACAGATAGTGGCTGTAAGTGGGTATTACTTTCATACTTGGTTTAAGCCCATATTGATGCCTTTCTATAAATGTTTACTTAAAGTTGACCCCTATTTTTTCATCCCAACGAAGGATTCTGTTGGCAAGTATCCGATGATTTTGTGCCATGCAGTCCCTTTTCTGATGTTACTAATTATCGGTGTCACTGTCGCTAAACCAGTTATTGATATGGCGTGACGTAAGTTAACAAGCCTCTGAATTAAGATTTTCCAATGCTTTCATGCCATTTGCAGAGCAAATCGCCCGCCAGCACTCGGTTCACTTATTAGAGGGGCGTTATGTTTTTTATCGAAAGGATTCGTGCATGAATAAATGGTTGTCTAATAAAAGAATCTTTATGCTAGGTTTCTTTCCCGTTCTAGGATTAATTATTACATTCCTTTTAAATTTTATTGCTGGGCCAGGTTATACAACCTCAGTAAATCAAGGTGCTCTTGCTATTTATTTTATGGGGTCTGTCATGTGGTCAGTGTTTGTTTTTTTTACAGGTATATTTATGTACTCCAAATGTAGATCAATGAATTACATAAAATTTATTCTTGGAGTTTTATCTGTCACTTTTGGTGCCGCCATGCCTTGGATGATCGGTATATCATAGTAATCAAAAACATAACAAAAACATCATGGTGGGAATTTCACTCGCTGAAAAAGCGCTCCTAAAATCCCCATATGTAAAGCGTTATGTGTTTAGGAGGAAAAATGTCCAAATATTTAGTTTCAAACATTGCAGATAGACGTCATTCTAAGATATTTGGTGCGGGTTCTTTCTTTGACTTAGAGAGTTCTCAACATGGCTGGGATGAATTTAGTCAAGTTCAGGTTGGTGATAGTGTTTATGTGATAAATAAGAACAGAAACGTAGCCGTCGAATACAAAGTCACAGAAATCAAAGACAACTTGTTGCTAGATGAAGACCCTGTTTGGGGGCATAAAGTTGTCGCAACGGAAGGTGGTAATACACGTGTACTGTATGGGAAGCCTTTAAATCGAGTCGACCAAGAATATTCCGCATTTGTTAAAATGAACCAAGTTATTAGCAGCAAAATTAACCAAGATACAGGCATGATGCTACAAGGCTTCAACTGCGCAGCCTTTGAGTAAACGTATAACAAACAATTCAAGCAGACTCTCAACGCTCAGCACTTTTGGTTTGCGTCGGGTTTGGTGTTGCAGAGCAATGCGGAAAGTGAGCCAGTGCGTTTCGGGCTGCTTAATTGGGCGTTATGCAAAGTAAATATGAATACTTATACGGATATAGTTGTTGTTAATGGTGATTGGAAAGGAGGGCACCATGGCTCTTATCCAAAAGTTCTGTCTGTATGCCTTGATTCAGAGAGACCATTTGGTGTTTCAGAGGGCTGGGGGCATGGTCTAGGTGGTAGTTCTTTCACTTTAAAGGATCTCGTCGAGGAAAAGTTTAGCGAGATTTTTAATAGAGAAGAATCTAAGGCTGTTTACTTAGAAATAATCACCGCATATAAACAAGGTGTTGACCAAAAACAGCTTGCTTCCCAACTTATAGAGGAGTCTTCACCCCATGCATAACAAGGCAATTAAAAATCGCCCACAAAAAACGTGGGCTGGACTCACTATCGCTCGCCTCTTATTGCAGCGTTATCAGTAAATGAATGTATGGAGTAAAAATGAATTTTGATGCTATAAATTTTAAAGATAAGTTCTCGAAATTTACTGAACACTGGTCTCCTCGTGTTGTTGCAGAAATGAATGATTACCAATTCAAATTAGTGAAAGTTGAAGGCGAATTTATTTGGCATGATCACCCTGATACTGATGAAGTATTCATCGTTTTGGAAGGTATCCTTAATATAGAGTTCCGTGATGGTCTAGTAACTCTAAACTCCGGAGAAATGTTTGTAATCCCTAAAGGTGTAGAACATAAACCTGTTGCTAACAGTGAATGTAAAATAATGATTGTTGAACCTAAAGGTATTGTTAACACTGGTGATTCAGATAGTGAACTAACAGCCGAAAATGATGTATGGGTGTAAAGTTACAGCTTAAAGCATGACTCGTAACATTTTGCTCGATACCGCTTTGCTGTACATTTTAGCAAACAATTATTAGTCCTTTAAATAGGCGTTATCATTACAAGGATTTGATGAAAAGTTATGATTATAAAAACAAGAATACTATCTTTAGCTTTTATACTGTCTATGATTTGCTCTTGCTCAACGACTCCACCAATTGTCGTTCATAACGAATACGGTGAGATGTCAGCTGACAACGAACTGTTTCGAAAAGAAGCTAGTGAATGTGCGTTAGAAGCTAGGCAAGGCATTAGGAGTACAACATTAACTGAAAACTCAGAAGAGCCTGAAATAGCTTTTGCGAGTGTTCAACTTTTATCTTTTTTTAGCGCAAACGCTTCATGTATAAAATCAAAAGGTTGGCGTATTAAAGAGTAATGCTAACACATATGAGCCTGGCGTCAGTCAATCGGCGAGCCTAGCTTATTTGACTGCTTTTGCAGTCAAATTAAAACCAATCAACAAATTCATCTACTTCGTTTGTCATTTAGCTGTCAAATCGTCGTGCTCTTAGAAATCAAAACATGCAATATGGTCACTTTGCTAAAAATAGGCGATACATCCTTGATAGGCATTGGCTATAGCAAAGTCGTTGATCCAGCCTTGTATGTATTGTCGTACTTTAAACAATAGCTGATCTCACACTCACGCCCCAATTTCGGTCCGTGAACGTTTTATCATTTGTTTGAAAATGTGCAGCGTTTAGCATGCCACAGTGAAAGCCCGACTTTGGACTTGGTGGCGCAAAAATAAAGCAGATATTGGCGTTACTTACAAAAATGCTATGTTAACTTCACTTATCGCTGGGGACTTTCGTTCAACTTATTCCACATATTTGGCGTTGTACCAAAGCTTTTCTTGAATTGGCGAGTAAAGTGGCTTTGATCTGAAAAAAAACAATCTTGCGCAACTTGCGCAATGGGTATTCCTTGCGACATAAGTGACTTGGCTTTTTCAAGACGTCTTAAGGTTAAGTATCGATAAGGGCTGGTGCCAAACAATGATCTGAAATCTCGAGTGATTTGCCATTTACTGTAGCCTGTAATCGTGGCTAACTGATCCAATGTTATGTCATTATCTAGCGAGTCATCGATATATTCCCTGGCCATCTGAATAGCCTGATAATTGGCTGTCGTATGCTTGTGATGTATTGTGGTTTCTTTTTGTAAGGCCATGGCAAAATCATAGATAAGGTCTTGGTATTCTAACGGCTCTAGTGGCCGTTGGAACTCAGTCAAGAATCTCTGTGCAATATCGACTAAACAGGGTTTGCCTGTCACGCCATTAGGTAAAAATGGCAAATGATGCCCTTGCAAAATATTTTGTACGTCGACAGGATCAATGTTAATGGCTCGATAACCGAAAGGAGCATCTGTTCCCGCTAACCCGTCATGTAATTCATCAGGATGTAAAACAACGACTTCACCGGGTAAAGAATAGCGCAGGCTTCCTCGGTAATTAAAGCACTGTACGCCAGTGGTGGTTAATGCCAGAGTATAAGTATCATGTCGATGCGGAGCAAAAGTAAAGCCAACCAAATTCACCTCAATACGAGGTTTGTCGCCTACAGCAGTGTTGAACCATGTGCTCAATTTTGGGGTCGTCATAGTGTTAACGTACTTTAGTTCCGATGATTGAATATATCATGATGAGGAGGTGGCGATATTATTTTCTAGCAAATATTCAAAAGCGTCTTGAGTTATATCGCTTTCAGTCTCACCAGTATGTTTAAACGACTTTGATTCAATCAACAACACTTGGGCCAATTCATTTGTAGTCACTTTGTGCTCTATCCCTTTCGCTACCATGTACAATTCTCCAGAGCAGAGATGCACTGACTCGGTTCGAGTGTGCACGACGATATTTCCTTTCATTACCCAAAGTAACTCGTCTTCGTTAGCGTGGCAGTGCCAAGGTATCTTATCGCCTATAATTTTGACCAGCATAATCCTAGAATCGTTAACATCTAAAAGTACTTTTGGGGTAAAGGTGTCTGAAAACATATCGAAGCAATCTAAGATATTTAATTTTCGATTCATAACGACTTCAATTTGTATTGGTTTAGTGTAGGCCAAGCATAGTTGATAAACCTGTAACTTATAGAACGATATTGCGATTTTACCGGCGTATTTATAGCCTCAATCGCCGCAATATCGTTCTATAAAATGCCCATGGCTTCTCGTAATATTTGATATCACAGTTGATATGTATTTATTAGAGAGTCGTCAAAATGAAATTTAAAGCTTCAAAGCGCATTGCAAAGCTATCCTTCTTACACTTGGTTATCATTTTACTCGCTGGTTGCGGTGCCACTGGGCTGATTAACTTGCAAAGCGGTAATCAATTTGCCAAGCAAGACTGGCATGGGGCAGATAGCAGTTTCACCGTACCATTTGAATGGCATGACGGTCACGTTATCATAAATATAGCCTTAAACGGCCAGCAGGATTTGCGCTTTGCGCTCGACTCAGGGGCCGCAGCGACGGTGTTGTTTGAAACTGAAAAAACCAAAGATCAGCCACTGTCATTTGAGATGCAAATAGATCTGCAAGGTCGGAAAGTTAATGTAGTTAACGATGCGGAGATTACTATCGGTCAGATAACGTTATCGGAAATGACAATTATTCAGATCCCCATCGATCAATCTCCTTTATTTGGCTCTTATGATGAAGCTTACTTTGATGGTGCTATTGGGTTTGATATTCTCAATCGATACATGACTCGTATCAATTATGCAGACAAAACGGTTACCTTTATTAAAGATAGTTCGACCGCTTTAACTTCAACTGAGTGGGTAAAGTTACCCATGGCTATTCATGGCCGAATCCCTTACGTTTCAGGTGCAATACCTAATCAGCAAGGTCAGCCAGCCCATTATGATTTAGTTGTAGATACTGGCGCTCCCGATTATCTATACATTAATTCGTTACTTGCGACCGACTTTAATTTTCCATCTTCCTACTTTGAAAGTAATACCAAGAATTTTAATGGCGAACATACGGTAAAAACTAGCCGGATTAATTATTTTCAAATAGCAGGCACAAGCTTTGAAAATATCGCAGTGCATGATCTACCTGACTTCGAAGACGACAATGGTATTGGCTTAATTGGTAGTGGTCTGCTGCGAAATTTTGATGTGGTTTTCAATTATGAAAATGGCTACTTAGCTCTGAAAAAGAATATACAGTTTAACCCTCAAACCTTTATTGACCGAAGTGGTTTGCAACTAGAGCCGCATAGAAATGGCGGATTAGTAAAGGGTTTAGGGGAGACCACTGGCCTAAAGGCACTCAAGATTGCCCTAGGCGATGTGGTTACCAACATAAACGGTAATAAAATCAATGAAATTAACTTTGATGAAATTAGGGGCTTACTCAGTAGCGAAGCAGAGCATGTCGAAATCTGTTGGACGTCTAGCGGTGTTGATATGTGCGGCACCTTGGTTTTGCAGGATCGCTTTTAGGACGAAAAATTGCCACGATTAATCAGACCGGAGCTCATTATCAGGAGAACCGGTCCGGTCGCTTCATCGGAGAGTAATCATTTTCATTAGTCTGGTGATAATCATTCAGGTGGTTATATTTGAAGCCCAGACGGTTTATTCATACGGCTTTTTAGTCGATGAGGTCGTCATTTTTGTGAGCATATATTAGCTCAAAATAATTGACGGCTTTACTCAGCGTGTTAAGTCGCAAATTACAGCGACGTTATATCGCGACGTTAGTTGTGCAACTCGGCTATGCACTTTATGGTTGAGCGAATAGAAAATTCTCACTTTGAAAAGGTTTTATTTAAGGAACTATTAATTAATGAACTTTACCCCCATAGCGATGAAGGCTTTGATAACACTGTTATTTACTTTTCTTGTAAATAATGTGCACGCTAGCTCTGATGAGCAAAGTACTAATGACTTTTTCTCACTTGCTGAGATTAAAAATGCCCCTAAAAAATCATTACAGCCTATTAATTATGTACAGGCAAGTGATGATGTTTCCTTGGCCTATCGTGCTTATCTGCCAAAACAGCCTCAAGCAATGTTAATCTTTTATCATGGCGCAGGGGCTCATAGCGGGCTTAGCTACAATCACATCGGTACGGGTTTACGTGATAATTTTAATATCGCTGTATATATGCCAGACATACGAGGTCATGGAGGATCTGGCGGAAATCGAGGTGATACTCCACAGGTTGAACAAGTGTGGTTAGACATTAATACAATGGTTAACGTTGCTCGTGATAAATACCCTAATCTTCCCCTATTTGTTGGTGGTCACTCAAGTGGTGCTGGTTTAGCGCTAAATTATTCTAGTTGGGATCAAAGAGCTGAGATTGATGGCTATGTATTTCTAGCGCCATATTTTGGTTATCGTTCAGAAACTAATTACGATGCTGGTGAGAGTAAACGCTTCGAGTTTTCTACAGTAACAACCTCTGACTTTGTCATCAATACGATGAGCGGTGGTTTATTTTTCGGTCATTCAAAAGCAGTAAAATTCAATTTTCCAGATTCTGTGTTAAGAGATAACCCTGAAATTGTCCCGTTTAACACTGTTAATATGTCGAACGCTGTGACCCCTCATTCACCTGACTCTCAATTATCTGATATACACCAATTTGGTTTATGGATAGGAAGGCAAGATGAGGCGTTTGATCCATTAAAAGTCACTATGTTCGCAGAGAAATACAGTGGTAAAGACGCTAGCAAGGAAATTGAAATAGTGGATAAAGAAAATCATTTTTCAATAATGTTGAATGCTGCCAACTTTATTGGTCCATGGTTAATAAATGCGATTAAGTAGTGGCAATTTTTGCATCATCTGACTCTTAGTACCTAAGAATTGGTTTGTTGGATGAAAATTCAGCAAACCAACCAAGGACAAACTCTTATGTCAATCAAGCTTTGAGCTCATATAAAGATAAAAAATTGAAATCACTCAATTGAAAGATGTTGTATTACAGTGAGATGCTAAGGTTAGCTAACCATCGCCATTAAAGACTCGCCCATTTTCTGTGGGCGTTAAATCCAAGTTTACAAATTGGCTTATTAATATGAAGATTCTCATTAACTTGCTGAAATATACAATCCTATCGCTGTTATGTGTACTCGCTCTGATATTACTCGCCATCCCAATATCAATTTATGAAATGCCTAACGATTTGCACACCGTTGATAATACGGAAGATATTGTGCTCGACAATGCAAATTACATTGATGTATTAACGGGTAAAATAATAAGAAATCAACGAATTTACCTTTCCAAAGGCCGGATCGTTTCTATTGGAGAAAGAACATCTAGCCAAAGTCGAGATACTCGGGTGATAGATTTGCACGGCGAATACGTCGTCCCCGGCCTGTTTGATATGCACGTTCATCTGCATGACAGAAAATACCTAGCCTTGTACCTCGCATATGGCGTTACCTCTGTGAGGAATATGAGAGGGTTACCCATGCACCTTAGATGGAAAAGTGAGT
>Ga0208031_1000269_pt1 | contig 11895 bp, 18 predicted proteins | sample MalvirAntarct_38_FD_184252 | JGI IMG/M metagenome (GOLD analysis project Ga0208031, IMG submission 184252) | Marine viral communities from the Global Malaspina Expedition - Malaspina viral metaG Antarct_38 (SPAdes) (version 2) | ecosystem: Environmental > Aquatic > Marine > Oceanic | place...
GTGTAATAACAAGGACAGACTAAAAACGCAAATTTTAATTTAATAACCGTTATATAAATAGTATGAAAGCAAATGATATGTTAAACGAAATAAAAACACTTTTAAACATCGAGGTTAAACTTGAAGAACAAAAGTTAGAAAATGGAACGCTGGTAACGGCTGAGAGTTTTGAAAAAGGTAAAGAAATCTTTATTGTCACAGATGATGAAAAGGTTGCAATGCCAGTAGGAGAATACATCTTGGAAGATGGCAGATTGGTTGTTGTAGAAGCTGAGGGTGTTATTGCAGATGTTAGAGAAGTATCTGATGAAGTACCAGCCAAAGAAGAAGAAACAACAGAAGATTTAAAAGAAGAAAAAGAAGAAGAAAAAATGATGGATGAAGAAAACTATGTGACTAAAGATACCTTTAGACAGATGGAAGATAAGATCCAAAACCTAGAAGATGCTATTGCAGATTTAAAGTCTGACAAAGTAGAAGCAGAAGAAGTGGTTGAAGAAAAAGAAGTTGAAATGAAAGAAGAACTTTCAGCAGTAAAACCAATCAAACATAATCCAGAAGCAAAAGCACCACAAAAGAAACAAGTGCAATTTGGTAAAGGACAATTTAACACAACACTAGATAGAGTATTAAGCAAATTAAATAAATAAAAATGAATAAAAGAAACGTAAATTTAGCAACAACCACTAACATTACCACTACATATGCTGGTGAGTTTGCTGGTGAGTATATCGCAGCAGCTTTATTATCTGCATCAACTATTGATGATGGCGGTTTAACAGTAAAGGCAAACATTGCTTTTAAAGAAGTAATCAAGAAGTTGGCAACAAATGCTTTAGTAGCATCTGCATCTTGTGATTTCACACCTACATCTACAATCACATTAACTGAAAGAATAATTGAGCCTAAAGAACTACAAGTAAACCTACAATTATGTAAGTATGACTTCGTAAACGATTGGGAAGCCCAGTCAATGGGTTATGGTCTTGGTCAAACATTACCTCCAAAATTCACAGACTTTATGATTGCACACGTTAGTGCGGAAATTGCACAGAACACTGAAGAAAATATTTGGAGAGGAGATACGGCAGCAGCAACAGTAAACTCTTTTGATGGGTTTGAAAAGCTAATTGCAGCATCAGCAGCAGCGGGAGATATTCCAGCAGCACAACAAGTAGCAGCAGTAGCTGGTGGGTTGTTATCTACAAACATCATTGATGAACTTTCTAAAGTAGTTGATGCAATACCAGCAGCACTATACGGAAAAGAAGATTTATTTTTATACATCGGAAGTAAAGCAGCTAAATTATATGTACAAGCACTAGGTGGTTTTGGAGCAAATGGTTTAGGAGCGAATGGTGTAGCTAATATGGGAACACAATGGTGGAACAACGGAAGCCTAACGGTGAATGGAGTTAAAATCTTTGTATGTCCAGGAATGGCTGACAACAAAATGTATGCAGCACAACGTTCTAACTTATACTTTGGAACTGGGTTACTAAATTCAGCACAAGAAGTGAAAGTGCTAGATATGGCAGATTTGGATGGTAGTAACAATGTGAGAATGATACTCAGATTTACTGCAAGTGTACAATTCGGTATCGCATCTGATTTAGTAGAATACGCTTAATTGTCTGATAATCAGATAGTTACAAATAGTAATTAATCAAAAAACTAGGGTAGGTGGTTTATCTGCTTACCCTTTTTTTATATAACAATAACGCTGATATGGGTGTAACTACTTGATAATCAGCATAATACAAAAACAATGGCTTGTACATTAACATCAGGTAGACAACTACCTTGTAAAAGTGCCTTTGGTGGCATCAAACGTGTTTACTTTGCAGATTTCGGTGGTATCGGAAGTGTAACAGTAGATGCAACAACAAAAGAAGCAACTATAGTAGATGCATCAACACCATCAGTATGGTTTGAATATGACGTAAAAGGTAATTCTAGTTTAGAGACAAGTGTGACGTCATCTAGAGAAAACGGAACTACATTTTATACTCAAACTTTAAACCTTACACTAACATTTTTAGATGCTAAAACTCAATCAGAGTTACAAATTTTAGCAATATCTAGACCAAATATTGTAGTAGAAGATTACTATGGTAATAGCTTTCTATGTGGTTTAGAAAATGGGATGGAATGCACGGGAGGTACTGTAGTTAGTGGCGCAAGCGCTGGTGACCTCTCAGGATTTACACTAACATTTGAGGGAATGGAAGAAGTAGCACCTTTCTTTTTAGCAACAGCGGTTACACCATCAGCATTACAGATTGATCCAACACCGGTTGGAGTACCAGCATTACCCGGTCAAGAGTAATTAATATTTAGTTAAAATTAAAAGCATCCTTAATCGGGTGCTTTTTTTTTGTTTTTACAAATTACCTTTATTTATACGTTATATAATTGATGATAATATTAACCACATCTGCCACCGCACAAAATCTATTAGTAATACCAAGAACGTACACTAGCACGTTTACTATGGAGTTACGAGATGATAGCACAAATGTTAGTGTTGACTATGCAATAACTACCGCTACACTTGCTGGTAATTATGTAAGTTTTAACAATGTATTTTCACCTAAATTAGTTGAGGGACATTTTTATGATTTAACTTTATTTAAAGATGCTGCAAAAACCATTGCAATATATAGGGATAGAGTATTTTGTACTGACCAAGATATTGACCAAACAACAAATGACCATTACAAACTAAATGAGGGACAGTATACCACATATAATGGCAGCAATAATGATTACATTGTAATATGAGAAAAAGAAACGAAAAGGGACAATTTGCAAAGGCATCTAAATCTTCAGAATTTGGCTTTGTTAATTTAAGTACATATACATCACCAGAGGTTAAAGAGGTAAATGGTGAAGACTGGATTGAATATGGATCAGATAACAACTATTTTCAATTCCTTATAGACAGATACAATGGTTCACCTACAAACAATGCAGCTATTAATGGAATTAGCCAAGCAATCTACGGAAAAGGTTTAAATGCTACAGATAGCAATAGAAAACCTAATGAGTATGCACAGATGATTTCTTTGTTTAGAAAAGATGTTGTAAGAAGATGCTGCTATGATTTAAAGTTAATGGGACAAGCTGCTATTCAAGTTATATACTCAAAGGATAGAAGCAAGATTGTTCAACTAGAGCATATGCCTATTGAGACCTTAAGAGCAGAAAAATGTGATGATGATGGTAATGTACCAGCATACTACTATTTTAATGATTGGGCGAACATAAAAAGAACAGATGACCCTTTAAGAATACCAGCTTTTGGTATGTCTAAAGAAAATATAGAGATATTCTACATAAAACCCTATAAATCAGGCTTTTACTACTATTCTCCTGTCGATTATCAGGGAGGTTTACAGTATGCAGAACTTGAAGAAGAGGTATCTAACTATCATTTGAACAACATAATGAATGGATTGTCTCCATCGATGTTAATTAATTTTAACAACGGAACACCAAACCAACAAGAAAGACAATTAATAGAAACAAAAATAGCACAGAAATTTTCTGGGACTAGCAATGCTGGTAAATTCATTTTGGCTTTTAACGACAATAAAGAAAGCCAAGCAGAAATAACACCAGTACAATTAAGTGATGCTCACAACCAATACCAATTTTTATCTTCTGAGAGCACTCAAAAAATTATGGTGGCTCACAGAATTGTCAGCCCTATGTTATTAGGAATAAAAGATGGTAGTGGTTTAGGTAATAATGCAGAAGAAATAAAAACTGCATCTTTGTTAATGGATAACACCGTTATAAGACCATTTCAAGAACTTTTAATTGATAGCTTTGACCAAATACTATCTTACAACGATATAGCCTTAAACCTATACTTTACAACCTTACAGCCACTAGAATTTACTGATGTAGATAAAGACTTACAAGATAGTGAGACTATAGAAGAAGAAACAGGTGTTGAGATGTCGGTTAATCTTGCTAAATATCCTTGGGACAAATGTATTGCTGAACAAACCAAAAGGTATGGAGCAGCAGCAGCACCTAAAATATGTGGATATATAAAAGAAAATATGTCATCAATACAATTAAAAGATATTGACGGCAAACAAGCATACGGAACAAAAGAAGAAGCAGAAGCTATTGCAAAGATGATAGATTGCGAGGGTTACCACGAACACGAAGAAGATGGTAAGGTTTGGTATATGCCTTGTAAGTCACACGGTGAAGTTGATTTAGAAGAATTTGGTGAAGATGAAGATTTAAGCGAATGGACATTAATTGATGAACGCAAAGTTGATTATGATAATGAAGAAGCATTAGATTATCAAATTGATGAACTAAACAAAAATAACAAAAGCACATTATCTAAAATATGGGAATTTGTTTCTACTGGTACATCAAGACCAAACGCAAAATCTAAACAAGATAAAGCTGTAAAAGATGTTGCCTTTAAAGTACGTTATCAATACGCACCTTTAAAAGATACATTTGACAAAGAGGGTAAAAATGTAACAAGAAGTTTTTGTGAGAAAATGGTAAAATCTAAAAAGATATACCGCAAAGAAGATATTATACAAATGGGCACAAGGGCAGTAAATCCAGGTTGGGGTCCAAGAGGTGCAGATACATATTCTATTTGGTTTTACAAAGGCGGTGGTGCTTGTCACCATTTCTGGATGCGCAAAACTTATATGTTTACACTAGACAGCAAACGTATTGATGTTAAAAGTCCCAAAGCACCATTAATAAGTGTAAATGAAGCTAAACGAAAAGGTTTTAAGCCAGAGGTTAACGATAAACTTGTAGCTAAAAGACCAATTGATATGCCTAATGAGGGTTTTTTACCAACTAATAAAAGAAGATAGATGGCAACAGTATTATTTATAAATAGAACAGATTTAGTAAGAAACTCTATCATTGATGGGAATGTTGATACAGATAAGTTTATACAATTTATCAAGATTGCTCAAGAAATTGATGTACAACAAATAATTGGTACAAATATGTATAAGGGTTTGACTGCTGCAATTATAGCTGGAATTGATTTACCAGCAAATGCAAGATGGAAAACTCTTTTAAACGATTTTCTTGTGAGTATGTTAATATGGTATGCACAATCTAACTACATACCTTTTGCAGCTTACCAAATTAAGAATGGTGGTGTATTTAAACACACATCAGAAAACTCTCAAACAGTAGATAAAAACGAAGTTGATTTTTTAGTTGAGAAAGCAAGAACAAACGCAGAATGGTATTCAAGAAGATTTATAGATTTTATGAGTTTTAACCAAACTACCTACCCAGAATATACAAATAATGTAAACGATGATCTTTACCCTAGTTATTCTGCTACGTTTAATGGATGGGTACTATAAGCTATGATTTACAAACCAAAGGCAAAGAATATTAAAAAGCTAAAAACTTTTTTAAAGAAAAAAAATAAAAAAAATGATAGGAAGTCCAATATACACTAAATCTTTTTGGGGTAAAGGTGCTTGCAACAACAACGTTGGATGGGGTATAATTTACCGACCATTTGCTGGGTGTAGTGCAGTACCAGCCTTATTAGTATTATTACAAGCAAGAGCAACATATTATGAAAATGTAACTTGTACCACAGCAACTTTAGATGAACTTGAAAACATAACATAATGAGTAACCTTTTAGATAAATCTAGTATTGTATTAACTGCGAGTGCGTATAACAACGGCAAAGTACTATGTGTTAAACCAAGTGATGGAAGTGGAGACTTTGACTTTTCAAGAAATTCAGCCGCTACTCGTGTAAACGCTCAAGGGTTAGTTGAAGATGTACAAATACTATCTAGTAATTTGGTGCAGAACGGCGATTTTAGTCAATTAGGAAGTCAAGAAATAACTAATGGGAATTTTTCACAGCAAGGTTCGCAATTAATTACAAACGGAGATTTTGCTACAGATAGTAATTGGACTTTAATAAGTGGAGTAACTTATAATGTTGGCGGTTATTTAGATTTTGATGGCTCACAAGGAACTGGCTCTGTAACAAATACACCAAATACAACTTTTACATTAAATAAAACATACAAAGTAGTTTATGAAATAAAAAACTACATTAGTGGAACGATTAAATTTAGGTTTCAAGGTGGCTCTAACACTATAGGGCAACAAAAAAGTGGGGATGGTGTAAAAACCGAATACATTGTTTGTAACGATAGCTCAAACAATAAATTTAATTTCTTTGGTTCATCTTCTTTTAACGGCTCAATAGACAATGTCTCAGTCGTTGAGGTTGGGCAAGATTGGACAATTGCAAGCGGCTCGGGTTGGAGTATAGGAGAGGATAAAATAATTGGAGTTAATAGCTTAAATTTTTCAGCTTATCAGGCTTCTTTAGTGTCTGGTAAAACATATAAAATAACTTATGAGGTTAAAGACTATGTAAGCGGTACTTTTGGAATTAGAGCAAACACCGCAGCAGGATTAACTGTTACTGCGAATGGTGTTTACACAGATTATATAACATCAAACGGGAATAAAGTTTATTTAATGGGTTTCGGAACTTTCAACGGCTCTGTGACAAATATTAGTGTTAAGGAAGTAGGGCAAGATTGGAATATATCTATTGGGGACACAGCTTTTGGAGATAATGTTGTTATATTCCCAACATCAACAAGTAGTTTTTTAATACAGAGTAATGCTGTTGATTTATCAGTTAAAAATTATAAACTACAATATAAAGTTGTAACAACAAACGGAAGCAATTTAAGATTATCTGGTGGAAATAGTGCTTTCGGAACTTTTAATTTAGATAGTGCAACAACAGGAGTTAAAACAGCTTATTTAACAAGTAATGGGACAAAACGTAATTTACAAATAAACAACAATGCATTTATTGGCTCTGTAACAAATATTAGTATTATAGAAATTACAGATGATACTAACCTACCTAGAATAAATTACGAGGGTTTCAGTTTTCAAGATGCTTTAGGTAGTGAGCAAGTTACAAATGGAGATTTCTCTAACGGGGTTGCGGATTGGGGCGCAGGGGGTGGTGCTAATATTTCAGTAGCTAACAATCAATTAACAATAGAAGCAGATAACGATTTTAATTTCTATGCAAGACAAACGGTAAGCGGTTTTATAGTAGGTAAACAATATAAATTAACAATTGATGTTGCAGGAGGAACTACGAGTAAAATCAACGTTGGAGTTTTTGGCGAGGGTGTTTTAATAAACAATCAACCTATTGTAATTGGTAAACAATCAGTTATTTTCACATTAACAAATGGCTCTGATGGAACTAGGTTTTTAGATATAAACAACAGGAATGATGACGGTGTTAACGATACATTAATTATTAATAGCGTATCTGTAAAAGAATATAAAGGGCAAGAAGTAGTGCCAGATAGTGGCTGCGGAAATTGGTTGTGGGAACCTCAGTCAACAAACTTAATACCTTATTCAGAAGATTTTACACAATGGGCAAGTTTAGGTGGTACTGTTACTTATGTATCAGATTTAGTTAACCCCGATGGTAGCTTAGGCGGATATAAAATATCGGGCTCGGGAATATATCTTGCACTTAACTTATTGTCAACAACAGAAAGGAATATATATGCAAGAACTGTAAGTGGTACGGGAACAGCACAATTACTTTCTCATAATACCAATACAAACAATGCATTTTCACTAACTGAAGATTGGAAAAGATTTGATATAAATTCATCACCTGCCTCTGCTGTTGCGAATTTTTACATAGACTTGAGAGGTGCCGCATCAACACTAACAGAATTATATGTTTGGGGTGCAAATGCTACAAATGACCAAGACTACCCTACTAGCTACATACCCGCGGATGGAACATCAGTAACAAGAAACCAAGATGCCTGTACCAATGGAGGAAGTTTAGCATCTATAAACTCAACATCGGGTGTTTTATATGCAGAGATAGCAGCTTTGGCAAATGAAAATGTGCAAAGAGTTTTAAGTCTAAGTGATGGAACACATAACAACACTGTAAAACTTGGCTTTTTAAATAGTGCTACAGACTATAGACTCTTCGCAGACATTAGATTAGGTGGTGTTAATCAAGCCTTTTTAACATTTAATTTCGGAGCAGTTGCACCAACTTTTAAAAAGTGTGCTATAAAGTATAAACAAAATGATTTTGCCTTGTGGATTGATGGTGTAGAGGTTGCAACAGATACAAGTGGTAATACTTTTTCTGCAAATACTTTAAATGAATTGACTTTTACAAGGGGGGATGCTGCTCAAAATTTCTTCGGAGAAACTAAATGTCTAGCAGTTTGGAAAGAAGCTTTAACAGATACACAACTTGCAGAACTAACAACTATATAGATATGATGCAAATATATAAAACGAATTTTCCAACAGAACAACAAGGGAAAGACTACCTATTAAATCTAGGGGTAATATTAGAAGTAGATGATGATGAGGGTAAAGAAATAGTCTTTGCTAAAAATACAGCAGCGGTTGTATATATCGGTAAGGTAGTAAAGATACCAGCTACATACGATGCAGATGGTAATATTTTAACACCAGCAGTTTTCTATGACGGCTATGCCATCAGCGACTTATTAAGTTTCGGAACTTTTGAGGTGTTTCCTGCAGACAAGGCAGCGCATACCTTTTACGGATGGGCTAGAGATGCAGAAGTACCGCCAACAAAAGAATTAAAAGATATTCCGACTAAAAAAAAATAATCACTATATTTGATTAAATCAAAAAAACAATACAATGGGTACATTATTAAAAAGTGAGTTAAAAGTATTTAAAGAACAAGAACAAAATAAACAAGCAATCTTACACGATTTAGGATTATTAGCAAAAGAATCACATACACTATCACATATGTTTGCGGAACTTGCTATGAAGCAAGAACATAATAAAAAGGAACTTGAAGCGAAATATGGTAACATAGAAGTAAATCTTGAGGATGGAACTTTTAAATTGATCACAGATGAAAAAAATAAGTAAACACATATCTTACAAAGAAGCAATTGGTTCTAATTATGCTAAACAATACGGTATAAAGAATAAACCAAATGAAGAACAAGTTGAGAATATGCAACTACTAGCTGAAAAGGTGTTTGAACCATTAAGAGAATGGGTAGGCGCACCAATTAAAGTTAATAGTATGTTTAGGTCTTTAGAACTTAATACTGCCTTAAAAGGTGCAGCAAGAAGTAGCCATCTACGAGGTGAAGCATTTGATATTACAAGTATGGGCGGTAAGTCTAATTTAGAAATGTTTCATTGGATTAGAGAGAATTTAACTTTTGACCAAATGATTTGGGAATTTGGAAATGAACCAAAATGGTTACACGTTTCTTATAAAAAAGAAGATAACAGACAACAAGTATTAGTAACTAAAAGACCAGGTATATATCATACCTATTCTAATTGTAAATCTTGCTAAAATGATAACAGACTACAAAACACTTTTAATTAACGGTGGTACTTTTTTATTTTCAATGACAAACGCAGATGTATTTTTAAAAATAACGCTTTTACTTTTGACTATTGGTTATACCGCTCATAAGTGGTATTTAATGAATAAAAACAAATAATGCCTAAAAAGAAATTTAAAGATACAAGGGTTGGTAAATTCTTATCTAAAGCTGCACCAAACATATTGGGTGTGGCTAGTGATTTATTGCCCGATGCTGGTCTTTTAAAGATGGTAGGTGGTCTTATAAGCAATGACAAAGGTATAACACCAAAAGATAAAGAAGAAGCCTTAAAGCTACTTGAAATGGATATTGTAGAAATGCAAGAAGTTTCTAAACGTTGGCAATCAGATATGGTGAGTGATAGTTGGTTAAGTAAAAACACTAGACCAATGATGTTGATTTTTCTTACAGTATCAACTTGGTGTTTAATTTTAATGGATTCTTTAAATATAGAATTTGGTGTTAATTTAGAATGGATTGAATTACTTAAATCTCTTTTAATAACAACCTACATAGCTTACTTTGGTTCTAGAGGAATTGAAAAATATAAGCATATTTCAAAATAGAATAGTTTTCCAAAATCATTATCTTTTATTTAGTAATATTTTTAGATTTATATTTATATATATTTCTAATTATTTATTTTATATATTTGAAGTTTCAAAAAAGCCAATTAAAACATATAATAAAAACCATAGATAATGCCATCTAAACTATCAAGAAGTAAAATAGTAAAGAAACTAGATACTATATTTAGCCAGTACATAAGGTTAAAAGATGCAGACCATAATGGTGATGTATTCTGTTTTACTTGTGGTAAGGTTTCACATTATAAGGTAGGGATGCAATGTGGTCACTTTCAATCTAGAAAACACTATGCAACCAGGTGGTTAGAAATGAATGTTGCCGTTCAGTGCGTGGGGTGTAATATGTTTAAATCAGGTGAGCAGTATATTTTTGGAAAAATTCTTGATGAAAAATTTGGTGATGGTACTGCTGAAGAATTATATATAAAATCAAAAGAAACTGTAAAGTATTCTAATGATGAACTACTAGAAAAGATTAAACACTATAAAGACTTGGTAGATAGTTTATAAAAGACTATCTTTGGGTATTCTGTTTTGTTAAGGAAAAGGGGTTTGGCTATATGTCAAGCCTTTTTTTTTGCTTTATACTTTTAGTTATTAAATAATTTGTTTATATTCGCTTATTATTAATTTAAACTTAACAGAATGAGAACACAGAAACACGATTTAAAAGACGAAATTAAACACCTTGAAATAGGTTTGCACAAAGCAGAGCAAGATAGTGATGCAATTACAGTATTTGTAATTAGTGAAAGATTAGATGTATTAAAATCAACCTTATTAAATATAGACTAATGACAAACAATTTTTCACAACAAACATCTAATACTTTAATTCAAGAATATCAATTTAGGGTTGAAGCATTATCAAAAAGAATTGAACAATTACAAGCGCAAATAGAAGTATCACAAATATATAAACAAAATGGATAGAGAAAAATTATTAGATTTGTACAAAAAGTACGATTTAGAAAAAACAGATGTTTACAAGCATCAGCACTATGTTATTATTACCAGACAAGGTATTGAAAAGATAGCAGCAAAAGAAAACATTGCAATCAATTACGAGGTTGTAAAGTGTGAACCTAGCTTTGCTGTTGTAAAAGCCTATGCAAAAAAAGAGGGTGTAGAAATACAAACCTTTGGTAGTGCTTTAAAAGGTGCTAACTATAAAGATGGTAATTGCAATAGTTGGTATGTAATGGAGATGGCAGAGAAAAGAGCATTGTCTAGAAGTGTACTAAAACTAACTGGCTTCTATGAACTTGGAGTTTTCGGTGAAGATGAAAGCGATGATTTTAAAAGGAAATAGATATGATTAGCAACGAAATATTTGAACACTATAGAATAAAACAAAGAGAGGTTGTAAAGGCTAAAAACCTTTTAAGACTTAATGGGTATTCAGTTAGCAAGAACATAGAAATTTTAAAAAATGAGAAAAATTAAAAAACCATTAAACGATAAAATAAAATTTATACCTTGTAATGAAAATAAATTAATAAATTCATACACAAGAACTGATAAAAAATCAACAAGATTTGAAAAGCTGAATAAATAAAACACGAGGTGTTGCGTGTATTGACAACACCAAAATTTAATTTATATAATATGAGTGCAATTATCAACGGAAGTATTAGAGTAGATCGTTTACCTAAAGAGAAATTTATCAAAGGTAAGGACGGTGCAGTTTACTACAATTTTACCATAGCAGTACAAGATGAAACTAGGTATGGTAACAACGTAGCTTTTATGGATAGCCAAACCAAAGAAGAAAGAGAAGCAAAGGTTGCTAAAAACTATCTGGGCAATGGTAAGGTTGTTTGGATGAGTGACCAAGGTGTTACAGTAGCTG
>Ga0208031_1000270_pt1 | contig 11790 bp, 15 predicted proteins | sample MalvirAntarct_38_FD_184252 | JGI IMG/M metagenome (GOLD analysis project Ga0208031, IMG submission 184252) | Marine viral communities from the Global Malaspina Expedition - Malaspina viral metaG Antarct_38 (SPAdes) (version 2) | ecosystem: Environmental > Aquatic > Marine > Oceanic | place...
ATTATGCCTTTTAAACAAGTAAGAGTTTCTCCAGTATTAGACTTGGATGCTTACGCAAATAATGATATATTATTTGCTTTAACAGAAATACCTCTTCCAATAAGTGATGGTTGTTTATTAAGAAATATAACTATTGTAGATAGAGCTAAGGTTGATGCGACAGACTTAGATATGCAGTTATTATTTATGAATACTTCTGATAACGCTATAGGTACAGTTCAGGGGACTAGCGTTTCATTAACATCTTTTAACGCAAGAAATGGAGTAATTGGTTTCACACACTACGACAATACTACTCAGTCTGGTGATCCAGATTTTGACAATTTTAATGTAAGCTCTAGTACAGATAATAATCTTACTACTGCGTTTAACAAACCAATAGTTCTACAACCACTAGCAGGTAGTAGAAGTGTTTTCTTTACAGCTATAAGTATAGATGAAACACCAACATTTGCAGGTGTTACTGGAGTTACTGTTAATAATGGAAGTAATTATGGGGCTGACGCATCAACAACTATTATAGTAGATGGTGTAGATCCAAGATTACATTTTAATGTTGGGGACACAGTAGTTGATGCGGATGATGTTGTTATTGGAATTGTTAAGTCTCTTGAGGCAAATTTAATAACTTTTACAACAAATAATATAGGAGCTTTGACTGATGATGATACGTTGTTTACTCCTCACTCATTAGAGTTTATATTTGATTTTGAATATAACTTATAATAATGGAAATCTTTAAGAACGATAACGTCTGGAACGAGAAGGCTATCGTAGGGTTTATTGCTTTTGCAATAATGTGCCTTATAATGGTGGCTGATCTCTTAACAGGATGGGTAGGAACAGACCTAGTGATAAACGAGTTTGTTTACGATTCATTTGTGTGGGTTGTACTTGGTTCGTTTGGTATTTCTGGAGTAGAAAAATTTGCAAAAAAATAACCTATGGCTAAAGCAATTAAGAAATCAAAAGGTTTGACAGATAGACAGAAGGCAACTATGAAGAAGCATTCTGTTCATCACACTTCTAAACACATGAATCTTATGGAGAAGTTAATGTTATCTGGTAAAACATTTGAGCAAGCACATACTATAGCTCAAAAACAAGTAGGTAAGTAATGGGAAAAAGAGGACTATACGATAATATAAACGCTAAAAAGAAATCAGGCACAAGTAGATCAAAATCTAAGTCTACTATATCTGATGAAGATTACGCTAATATGAAGTCAGGTTTTAATAAGGCTAAAGAGGGTGCAAGCATTCTTAAACGTATTGGAGTCTCTGGGTACAACAAACCTAAGAAAACATCTGGTCACGCTACTAAGTCTCACGTTGTTGTTGCTAAGAGTGGTAACACAGTAAAGACTATACGATTTGGTCAACAAGGTGTAAGTGGTGCTGGAAGTAACCCCTCAACAAAAAAGAATAAGAATAGACAAAAATCTTTTAAGGCTAGGCATAGAAAAAATATAGCTAGAGGAGTTTTATCTGCAGCCTATTGGGCTGATAAAGTAAAGTGGTAATGAAGAAGATTATATATATATTATTACTCCTAACAACAACCGTATCTAACGCTCAGATGGGGTTTTCTTTATTTAGGTTTGCCACGTTTTACGCTAGTGCTTCTACGGCTGCACCTTTTTCAGAGAATCAATCTTTTATAGTTGATGGCGTTGCTGGTTCAGGGCAACTTGTAGAGATCACACAAGTAAGTGAGCCTAACTACAACATAACAGTAGGTCTTAGAAAGATAGCACGTTTTGACTACCAAGTAAAGAAGGGTAATTTCTATACTGGTTCAGAAGACGAGAGTAGTGATTACGCTACAATATCTAACGCTCCTGGGTTAGAGTACCTATTTAAGTACTCGTCAATCCGTAATAGAGGAATGAAGTTTAAACAACAAGAGTATAAGGTTAGGTACATATCAGATCGTTACACAGCAAAAGCTTCTTATGTAAATGACGGGTTAATAAATCTTAATTACACATTAGGAGAGTTTAGACTACGTAAGAGTTTTGGTAATATAGATTTAACCTTAGGGGTATCTCATCGTTCTCATCCTGTGTATGGTTTCTCTCCTGTAGAGGAATGGTTCTCTAAACCTGAGAATAAACACTGGTGGCAGTTAGCTAATGAGTTTGGTTTTTATAGCGATGAAAATGAGTTATGGACTAATGATGGTTCGCATGTTTCAACATCAGACGTAGAGTTTTATACGTATCATTTTACTGATGCTGTAAACGAATACAACACACAACAACTTAAGGATTTAGGGCTTCAACAAGAAATTTCAGCTGTTATAGGAGCCGATTACTATCTCTATTCTGGGCAATCTTGGGTCCACGCATGGGGTTCTGTGTACCCAATTCACAAAGGATTAAGTGAGTATTCCTACTCGTACCCTGGGGTAGAGACAGAATGGGATATTGGTGTTGTGTTTGGCGTTAAATTCAATAAACATTTTAGTATCTTCGTAGAGGGAAGACATCTCAAGTATTGGGACGTAAGGTCTTACAATATGCAAGCAGGAATAAACTATTTAATATTCTAATATAATGGCTAAAGAGTTAAGCGAAGATACGTCAATACAGTTAAGTCTAAAGACTTTGGGCGGTATAGCATTCGGAATTGCAACACTGGTAGGTATGTGGTTTGTGCTACAGAACGACATTGCAGAGGCTAGGGAGTTACCAGTAGCAGCAGACCCTGTTATAACACGAATGGAATTTGACATGAAGGATAAGTTAATCCGTCAAACTATAATGAATACTCAGGAAGATGTTTCTGAGATGAAGGAAGATATGAAGCTTATTAAACAAAAGCTTTATGAGTAAACTTTTATTAATAGTACTATTAATTACAAGCAATGCGTGTGCTCAATTAGTACCGCAAGATAAGCTACTGCATCTTGGTGGCAGTTACGTAATTAGTTCTGCTGTTAGTTCTTTAGTTTACAATAAAACTAAAAACAAAAAGAAATCAATTTTAATAGGATTATGTACAGCTGTTTTAGCTGGGGGTGTTAAAGAAATCTATGACATTAGGCATGGTCAACCTGAGTGGAATGATTTAGCTGCAGATGTAGCTGGAGCAGTTTTAGGGGTTGTTACAATACGTATAGCAATATGAAATACTTAGCATTATTATTTTTATTACTTACTACAAATATTGTAGCTCAAGAGTTTGTTACTTCTAGCTCATTTGATTCTAAAACAGCTAAAGGAACGGTTGTAATAGAGTTTTATGTAGAATGGAACGATGGTAATAAAGTAGCATTTTTACCCTCGTTAAAAGATTGCAACGTATACAGGGTTTGTATAGTTAAAAGTTCTGACCTACAATCGGAATACAAAGTAACATCAGTTCCTACCGTTATAGTATTTGATAACGGATTAGAGAAAAAAAGGTTTAATCCTACTATTATGATGCAGTTAAACGCAACAAAAAAAGAAGTGCAGTCTGTTATAGATGAAATAACATTTAATAAATTTCAATAATGAAGAAGGAAAAATTAGAAGAGTCAGGATGGTTAGTGCTTTGTATAGCGTTACTATTTTTTGTATTAATGTTTGCATCGAAAACAGTTAATGCCCAACAACAAACAGTATTTGTAGAATGTACAACAGGAGAATACCCTGATGAAATTACTTGGCAGATACTTACCTGTAATGGTGGTGTACTACTAGAAGGTGTATCTCCTTACTTAGGTGCTGTTGTTTTACCAGAGTATTATCAAATAGCTATGCAAGATTCATACGGAGACGGATGGAATGGTGCATACTTATATGTAGGACAGACAGAGTACGAATTTTTATCTGAAGTAGATTGGATAGATTCTATTGGTACTTGGCCTCAAGAGTTTAAAGATACAATAATAGACGTAGGCTGCTTAACTATAGGTATAGAAGAGTTAGACAATGCAAAATTTATTCCAACACACTATTACGATGTATTGGGTAGAGAAGTAAAACCTGTAAGAGGTTTCTATATAGCAAGCGATGGCGTACTAACTAGGAAAGTTTACATAGATGAGATTAAGTAAGAACTTTGTATTATCTGAGATTACTCATAGTAATACAGCAAAAAGATTAGGTATAGACAATGATCCTACCGAAAAACATTTACAGAATATGCAACGTCTTATTGATGTTCTTTTACAGCCTCTTCGTGACGCTCTTGGTCCTATCAGGATTAGTAGTGGTTATCGCAACCCGTCACTCAATCGTGCTATTGGTGGCTCTAGTAAGTCGCAGCACTGTAAGGGTGAAGCTTTGGATCTCCAGTTCTGGAAAGATGGTAAGATGTGCAATAAAGAGGTGTACGACTGGGTGTTAAAAAGTGAAATTGAGTTTGATCAAATGATTAACGAGTTTGGTTTTGCTTGGATACATATATCCTTAAAGAAAAAAGGAAACAGAAAACAAATCCTTGAAGCTTATAAAGACGAGGATAACGATACTAAATATAGATACGCATAACTATGAGTAAGTTATTAGATTTATTAGGTGGAAATATCTTAGGTAGTGTCGGTAATATAGTAGATAACCTTACCACGTCAGACGAGGAGAGGTTAGCTGCAAAGCAAGCTATAGAAGAAGTTCTTATGAAAGCCGAAGTACAGGCTCAACAAGAAGTTACAAAGCGATGGGAAGCTGACATGAAGTCTGATAACTGGTTATCTAAAAATATTCGACCATTAATATGTATTTTCCTAACTGCAATTTTTGTAGTTTTGTCGTTGTTTGATGGTAACGTAGGGGGCTTTGTAATACAACCTAGTTACGTTCCTATATATCAAACCTTATTAATAACAGTATACGGTGCTTACTTTGCAGGTAGGTCTATCGAAAAAATAAAGAAAAAATAAAATGGCTACACTTAAAGGAAAAGCAATATCATCTACATATCAGACCATACTAAAAACGGCTGCTGAGATTAAGGATACTAACTTAAAGTCTGTTGAGACGGGTAGTGGTAACGCTACAGCGATGAAGTTATCTACAGATAAGGCTGAGTTCACTAAGGTGGGGGTTGGTACTGCAGGTGCCACTCCTGATGGGTTACTTCATGTAATGGGTGTTAGTGCTGGGTCTGTTTCTTCTAGTGCTTTTGCAAATCAACTAACGATAGAAAACTCTAGCGATGCTGGTTTAACTATACTGTCTGGGTCTACATCCTCAGGTAATATATTCTTTGGTGACTCTAGTGATAATGACGCTGGACAGATATACTACGATCATAGTCAAGATTACTTGGGGTTTTCTACTAACGGTTCTGAGAAGATGCGTATAGACAAGAATGGTAACCTTGACGTTGCTGGGACTGTATCGGGATCTGAAGATAGATATGAATTAAAAGAGTACTTTGAAAAAATTCCAAGTTTACAAACTGCTGCTGTAACGCAGGCTACTAACGCAACTACTGCTGTAACTCTTGATGCTAAGTATGGTATTATAACTATGCAATCTCATGATCTAGCAGCAACAGACACTGTTGAGTTTACATTTAATAACACTCATATATTTGGTACTTCATCTCATGTTCATGTTCAACTTCATAATGGAGGAACTATAGCTGATAACGCTATGGTTAATGTATTAGTTCATGATGTAGCAAATGGTAATTGCAAGATAAGAATAGGTACTAACGGTACTGATGTTGCTGCTCAAGGATTTGAACTTTCATTCATTATAGACCCATACGTAACCCCTAATCAAAACTTTGTATTAAATGGAGTTACTTCTGGAGGAGTTCAAATATCTAGCAATGTAGGTAGACCTAGTAATGGTTTTGCTGGTATAAAAATAGTAACTGGTGATACAAATGATGATAAAACTATCTTAGCTGTTAGAGCTGGAAATACAGAAATGAGTACAGGTTTTAATTCTTCTGGTTGGGCTTCAGTTCCTTTTGGTACAGAGAATAGAATAGAATTTTCTTCAGCAATATCAACTAGTGGAAATATAGCTGATTCTTCTTTTTGGTCTGGATTAAAACTTACTGAAACAGGTGTATACGCTACAGATGCTAATCAAGCTTATTTTTTATACTCTGCAGCTGATGATCAAGGAGCGTTAACTACAAATGGTAATTTACATTTTATTTATAGTATTGGCGGTGTTGATCGTATAACAAATTTAGGTATTGTTGTAGCTGTAAATACAGTTTATAGGCTTAGAATATCTTTTGATGAGAACAGACAAATATCTGTATATGTTAATAACAAAAGGTATGGGTTAACTTCAGCAACAACAGCTGGAGGAGTTATTCAGAGTGTATCTACAGCAAAGTCTTTAGCTATGACAAACGATATAGACCTACTTCCCTTTACAGGTATTCAAACACTTACAACAGCTATTAAAGGTATGCAGGTTGGTTATGTTAGGTTGTCAAGAGATTTATACGAGTAAAATATAAAAACTAAATTAAATTAAAATGGATTCTATTAACCCTATTATTAGAAAGATTACGATAGGGGACTTAAAGCAGGGATTGACTTACCAGGTAGGTCAACGAATGTTAGGTGGTTCCTTAAAGATAACAGCAATCATACAAGACGAAGCAGCGTGGTATAAGCACCAGCAGGTAGTCTACGATGTATATATAAAGAAAGAAGCGGAGGAGTTCTCTAGACCTTGGAAAAGGTTCTTCTCCCAGCCAACAGCTATAGAGTACAATACAGATGTCCTAGATGACTACGAAGTAAAGTAAAAGAAAAAAAAGATGAAGCCAATTAAAGATCTCTACTGGATACAGGTAGAAAAAGAAACAGAGGATACCATACTATTAAATGGTAAGGAGATGTACAGAGATACATCATACGATCCTATGAAACTAGCTAGACAATACGGTACGGTGTATAAAACACCAACCCTTGACACTAGTGATGCAGGTATACAGGAAGGAGATAAGGTTTGGTTTCACCACTTTATCGCAACACCTACTAACCATGTTAGTCACGCAGACAAGGATAATATATATCAGGCTTATCTTGAGCAGATATACCTTATAGAAAGGAAAGGAGAATATATCCCTGTGGGGGTGTGGAACTTCATGGAGCAAGAGATGAAGGAAGCTGAAATGTCGGAGTCTGGAATATTTTTAGAAACATCAACTTCTGAGGTGGAGTTTCATGGTAAGGCCGTCATTATTAATGATTGGATTAAAGACCAAGGAGTTGAAGTTGGAGATAGAGTTATGTGGAGTGAGAACTCTGAGTACGAGATGGATATAGATGATAGAAAACTTCTACGCATGCGTAACGTTGACATACTAGCTTCTTATGATAGATAACAACAAAGACTACGCTCTAAATACCTTAGAGAGGTTAATAGAAGCAAGTAAAGGAGCTATAGACCTTCTTATAGAAGAGATAAGTAAACCATTACTAGAGGAGGATGACGCAAAGAGAAGGCAAGCTATTAAAGCAAAGAGAGAGTGCTTTGAAGATTGTCAAGAGATACTTTTAGGTATTAAGAACCTAGAGGATAGAATTAAAGATGGTTCTTCTCTTATAGAGGATAAAAAAGATTTTAAAGGTTCTTTTGCTGAGAAGTATGCAAGAAAGTAATAAAATATACTTAAGCGATACCAGTCATGGTGAAGTTATAGGGTTTGACAATTTAGAGATTGTTTTACCTAAACGACCTAGGTATAATAAAGATATACTATATCACGACCTACCTAAATCTAAACAGAAGTGGGTTAGATTGGATACACCTAAGTCTTTAAAAAGAGATAACGCTTCTGACTTCGTTGACTACATAGACGAAGAATTTAGGCGTAGAAAAGAAGGCCTTTGGTTTTATAACAACGGAGTTCCTACATATATAACTGGATCACATTACATGTTCATTCAGTGGAGTAAAATTGATGTTGGTTACCCAGACTATAGAACAGCTAATAGAACCTTCTTTATATTTTGGGAGGCTTGCAAGCTTGATAAGAACTCTTATGGGATGTGCTTTCTTAAGAATCGTAGATCTGGATTCTCTTATATGGCTAGTAGTGAGGCGGTTAACTTGGCTAGTATGACCTACGAGAGTAGCTTTGGATTACTGTCTAAGACGGGTGCTGATGCTAAGACTATGTTTACTGATAAGGTAGTGCGTATATATCGTAACTACCCTTTCTTTTTTCAGCCTATACAGGATGGTTCAAGTAACCCTCGTGTAGAGCTTGCGTTTAGAGAGCCAGCAAAGAAGATTACAAAGAATCAAAAACACATAGAGGAGTCTGAAGCTTTAAACTCAATTATAGATTGGAGGAATACTGCTGATAACAGTTATGATGGTATGAAGTTAAAACTTCTTATACATGATGAAGCTGGTAAGTGGACAGGTCAGAACTCCATAAAGAAGAACTGGGGAGTTACTCAGACGTGTCTTCTTTTAGGTAGAAAAATAGTAGGTAAATGTATGATGGGATCTACAGCCAATAAACTACAAGATGGTGGGGCTGAGTTCAAGGATATATTCTACGACTCTAGTATAGAGGATAAAGATTTAAACGGTAGGACTAAGAGTGGATTGTATAAGCTATTCATACCAGCATACGATAACCTAGAAGGGTTTATTGACGAGTATGGTCACTCTGTTACAACAACACCAGAGAAGCCTGTTATGGGTGTTGACGAGATACTTGTCGATGTAGGTGCTAAGGATTATATGCAGAATAGAAGGGAAGCTTTAAAGAATGATACCACAGCGTTATCAGAATTTAAAAGACAATTCCCATTTACTATAGAAGAAGCTTTCAGAAATGATACTCAAAGTTGTATCTTTGACGTAGAAAGGATCTATCAACAGATGGATTACAACGAGGTTAATAGTGTAACTACAACAAGGGGTGAGTTTATATGGAAGAGTGGAAACAGAGATAGCGAAGTTATTTGGGTACCACACAGAAAAGGTAAGTGGGAAATTAGTTGGGTCCCAGAAGTTGGAGAGCAGAATGTTATCTCTTCTAGATTCAACAGGAAATTCCCTGGAAGGTCCGATAACTTGGTTGCAGGTTGTGACCCTTATGACCATGACACCACTACTGATGGTAGGAGATCTGACGCTGCTGCTCATGTATTTCATAAGTTCAGTATGTCGAGTGATGCGTCTATGCAGTTTGTATGTGAGTACATTAATAGACCACCTAAGTCGGAAATATTCTACGAAGACATGATTAAGATGTGTGTCTTCTATGGTTGTCAGATACTGGTAGAGAACAACAAGGTAGGTATACTTAAGTACTTCGAGAATAGGGGTTACTATGAGTACCTAATGGATAGACCAGAGATGACTCATACTGAGTGGAGTAAAGGCAAACAAAAGACAAAGGGTATCCCTGGTTCTGGAGCTGCAGTTATAAATGCTCAAGCTGAGGCTATAGCTACATACGTGTACGACCACGTAGGAATACTTCCTGAGACGGGAGAGATGGGAAGGTGTTACTTCAATACCTTACTTGATGATTGGAGTAGATTCGAGATAGATAATAGAACTAAGTATGATGCGAGTATATCCTCATCTTTAGCTTTATTAGCTTCTCAGAAATATATTAAACCAAAGCAAGAATTAAAAATGTCATCACCTTTAGTTAAGAAGTATAACAACAAGGGGATGTTTAGTAAAAAACTAAGATAGATATGTTTAACAAAAAACAAGAATCAAACGGCTACCCATCTCCTTTGTCTACAAACGAAGAGAAAGCATCGAAGGCTTATGGTTTAAATTATTTCAGAACCATGTACTACGAGTGGCATAACAATAGTGATGCTTACTTTAGGGATAAAAAGCTAAGGTACTCTAGAAATAGAAGTTACGCTGAAGGTAATCAAGACGTTGGTAAGTATAAGGATCTTATGGATGCTGAGGGAGATACGTCTTACCTTAACATTGACTGGACTCCTGTATCTATAGTACCTAAGTTTGTTGACGTTATCGTTAACGGAATGGTAAACCAGGAGTACGATATAAAGGCTCAATCTATTGACCCTGTTGCAGCAAACAAAAGGTTAGAGAAGAAGAAGAAGATGTATGGCGAGATGCTATCCAAAGACTTCTTAAATAACTTAGAGGATGAGACTGGTGTACCATTATCTCCTACTGGGTTTGTGGCTGAGAGTTCTGAAGAGGTTGAGATGTTTATGGCACTTAACTATAAGCAGAACGTTGAGATAGCTTTAGAGAAGGCTATTGAGTATACTTTAGATATAAACGATTACTCTGAGGTTAAGAGGTACATGATTCGTGACTTAGTTGTCTTAGGGATCTGTGCAGCTAAGACTGACCTATCTGCATCTAGTGGTGTTAAGATACGTCACGTAGACCCAGCAAACCTTATTACCTCTTTCTCTTCTAGTTCTGACTATAAGAACATCAAGCATGCGGGAGAGGTTTACTCAATGACTATAGCTGACTTAAAGCAGCAAGCAGGAGATGAGTTTAGTGAGGAGGATTATATTAATATAGCTAACGAGTACGCTGGGAAGAATAACAACCCAATGAACTTTAACACTTCAGCTAGTTACGATAACGGTGATAACTCTTACGACTACGATAAGTTTAGTATTAATATATTAGATGCTGAGTTTATTACAAGTCACGAGTTAAAATACGAGAAGAAAGATAACACTAAGGGTGGTTACTCTGTAAATAAAAAAGCATCCAACTATAAACAACCTAAAAATTCTAAGACAAATAGACAAGCTATTAGCTCTACTATAAAGGTTGTGTATACAGGAAAATATATAGTAGGTTCAGACTACGTATTTAACTACGGGTTAATGAAGGATATGCCTAGGAAGAAGTCAGCTCTATCTGAGACTAACTTATCTTATATTATCTACCAGCCTAACTTATATAAAATGAAGAGTCGTTCTTTAGTAGATAGAATGGTTCCTTTCGCTGATCAGATTCAACTAGCTCACCTTAAGATTCAACACGTTCTTGCTAAGGCGAGACCAAAGGGTGCTGCATTTGAGGTAGGTTCTTTAGAGAACGTATCTAAGGGTGACGGTGGTACGTTTACCCCAATGGAGCTACAAGAGATTTACGATCAGACAGGTAATATATATTATAGACGTATAGACGATGAAGGTCAGATGACTGGGGCTATGCCAATACAAGAGTTAGAGAATGGTATAGGTAAAGATTTCGGTACTCTTATCGGGGTGTATAACCATAACATGCAGATGATTCGTGACGTTACAGGTGTTAACGAGGCACGTGACGCATCTAAACCATCTAGTGAGGCTTTGGTAGGTGTTCAGAAACTTTCTCTCTTAGCGTCTAACAATGCTACAAGAGATATTAATGATGCTTACCTTAACGTAACTAATAGAGTATCTAAGAGTATTACTATAAGAATGCAAGACTTAGTAAACTTTAAAGGTCTTCACAGTATGTACGCTAATGTTATTGGTGAGACAGCTATGGAGTCTATAGATATGATGAAGAAGCTATCCATCCATGAGTTCGGTATTACCTTAGAGGTTGCACCTAACGAGGAGGAGAAGCAGATGATGGAACAAAACATTCAGGTATCTTTAGCTCAGAAAGAGTTAAGGCTAGAGGATGCTATCATGATTCGTACAGTTAGAAATGTGAAGATGGCTAATCAGATGTTAATCCTAAGAAGGAAAAAGTATCAGTCTGAACAACAAGACCAAGCAAAACAAGCTTCAGAGCAAAACGCTCAACTACAACAACAGACAGCACAGCAAGCAGCACAACTTAAGCAACAAAGCCTACAGGCAGAGATGCAAATAGAGGGAGCTCGTGTACAAGCTAAGAGT
>Ga0208031_1000271_pt1 | contig 11771 bp, 8 predicted proteins | sample MalvirAntarct_38_FD_184252 | JGI IMG/M metagenome (GOLD analysis project Ga0208031, IMG submission 184252) | Marine viral communities from the Global Malaspina Expedition - Malaspina viral metaG Antarct_38 (SPAdes) (version 2) | ecosystem: Environmental > Aquatic > Marine > Oceanic | place...
CCCCACCACCACCACCACTCGCGCACACTCTTCGTACTCTACAAACACCAAACGATTGACAGCTATTGCTGAGCATGATAATACCGCATCCATACCGCTCCTAAATATATGTTAGTATACAAATAATTAATTTTCTGGCACAAGCCGTCCGAGTACGCATTCTTACTGGGTGTGGCCCCGTATCCCTCCCAGCAACGCTTGGGTGCCAGCTCACGCACCATCTGCAGGGGTGCGTATCCGTGCGCGCCTACGGTGCACACTCGGCGTATAAAGTGTGTTCGGTGTACCTGGGCCGCATTGAGGATTCGCCGCTCCGGTTGTTTAATTATCCCTTAAGATGCGCGTCCATGGCACTTTCTCTTTCATGATTACGTACAAACAACCCATTATCACGTAGGTTTTTTATAGCACACCGAGGTGTATCTACTTGCTGTATACCATAATGGGGTACGAAGGTGCCGCCGCCCACTGGGCGTGCACGCGCTGGCCCTCTCCGTCCTGTGCAACCAGCTTCTTCGGCTGCTTCAGGAGCATGTCGAAGATCATGGGGAACGCGCCCTTGACCAGACCCTTAAAAGCGGCGTGGTACCGCTTGTCGCCACGGATCTTCCACGTGTTGGCATCCCACCGCGTGGCGCTGGCAAAGGGCACCTCCGCGTAGACGGAGAACACCTGCGGGTCGTCGATCATGTAGCGAGGGCCATAGAATTCTATGATAAACGTGTCGCCCATGCGCCAGATTTTCACGCCGCCAATGTAGCCGTGGTTCGAAGTGCTGGTCGCGTAGGGCGCGCTTCCCTGCAGCATCCACGAGCTTAGCCGGTCACCCTTTCCCCCGAGGTTGGAGTGCAGGCTGTGCAGGTCGTCGAGCCACGCAACGGCATGACCAGACTCCTTGCGGAAGCGAACGCGCGCTCGCACGAGGGCGCCGGAGTCAAATATGGACCGCTTCTCGTGCGAAAAGCCCAAGTTCAGGGGCTGGAACTTATCGGAGCCCTTGTTGCCCCCAAAGAAAATCCCGGGCAGGCTCATTAGTGGCCGTGCGCGCCGTGTTACGTCTCTACAAGTGCAAAACAACCTTTATCATATTCAAATGTAGGATTAGTAGGTTCAAGTAAGGAACATCTATCGCTATGAAGAGTGTTGCATATGGCTATTGTTGATTATAAACTATTTGTGATGCTCACTTCTGGTGTTTTATTCGCACTTTTTTGCCTTGTCGTGAACGATGCAAGTGGCTGGATGTACATAGGCGACGTGGCGTCGTTTATCGATGATGACTCTAAGTCCACCCGTACCTGGCCACGCTGTAATTTCCAGTCGATACGCGATGACCCCATTGACCAGTTTATCTTCACCCTATTTGGTGGGCGGATCAATGATTGGCAGCACAACTTTTTGAATCCCTCCGGGTGTGATATTTGGGCAATACCGCGCAGTAAATACAGCTGCTCGTGCACGACGCCGATGGACTTGCTCAACAACGGCACATTTGTTGAGATTGGCGCAAACGATGGTCTTCATATGTCCAATTCGTGGTTTTTCGAACGTCACCTGGGCTGGCGCGGCATGTGCGTTGAGGCAAACGCACAGGTATTTACACGCCTTCAAAATAATCGACCTGGATGCATAAATATAAATGCGCTGATCAGTTCAAACCGAAGCGACCCAGACGCCCAAGTGCCGTTTATTTCTTTTTATCGCAACCCGGGCGAAGAAAAGGTTCAGACTGCCAAAGACTGGGAGACGGGTTTAAGTGGCATCGAAGGCTCAGAGCATAGTGGTAATCACGAGATCTCCTCCTTCGACCGAGCCCAAAGATTTGCTGCAAAGACACCAGGCCTGCATGTAATGCGTAGCATGATACCAGTCCAGTCTTTTTCTAGACTTTTTGAAGTGCACAAGTTCAAGGAAATCGACTTCTTATCAATTGACGTTGAGGGAAACGAGCTTGCTGTTCTTCGTTCTATCGATTTCCGCAGCACCTTCATCCGTGTTATTGTTACCGAAACCACATCAAGAAAAGTTTCCGACTTGCTGAAAAGGAACGGATTCCGTGATCTCGGAGTGACATTTCTCTTGGGTGACCACGTATTTGTAAACGATGGCCATCGTCCTCGTTAAGCCAGTCAGGGTCTCCACCCACCTAATTAATTAAGTTCCATGTTCGTTGGCTGTGTGTGTTTTTTTGCTCTGGCCAAGCGCTCACAAAGTAATGCAAATAATTAATTAACACAAAACCCCCTGAATAATTCTGCATTACTTTGTGAGCGCTTGGCCAGAGCAAAAAAACACATCCAGCCAACGAACATGGAACTTAATTAATTAAGTGGGTGGAGACCCTGACTGGCTTAACGACAAGCCATCGCTACCTGCATCACTGGAGCAGTCAGGGTCTCCACCCACCTAATTAATTAAGTTCTGTATTCGTTGGCTGGATGTGTTTTTTTGCTCTGGCCAAGCGCTCACAAAGTAATGCAGAATTATTCAGGGGGTTTTGTGTTAATTAATTATTTGCATTACTTTGTGAGCGCTTGGCCAGAGCAAAAAAACACACACAGCCACACACTCACGCTCACGCTCCACTCGCGCTATTTGATCGTGTGCGATAACGGGTTAGTGTGTGGACCGGCAGTTTATCTCGCATGTTTAATGCAACTTCATATTTAGATTTCGTGCGAGGACAACAGCTTGCCACTGCGGACGAGTCCCACCCCTTTGGATCGGATATTTATGAGGACGGCGAACTCCCAACGGAGTTGTCTGAAGTGAACGCCACGGATACACGAATATTAGAAGTAATGATGAGTGAAGCGGTTATTTCCGTGCCTGATATCATACTACCCGCACCGCTTACCACACCACGTTACGTGGTCATCGCTTCGCGAACCGCCAGTGTAAGAACTCACATAAAATACCACATCAAGTATATTATGGAGTGTATAGACAGTGAGATGGAGCGCGCCGCAGACGGGAACGTATTCAGCGAGGGTAGTTATAAGAGGATATCCGAGTCACTGTTACATATTTATGACATTGTAGAATCCTGATATAGCGTATGCAGTAGCAGCTGGTTTGAAGGGCGCTACGACCTAACCGCTAAGCCTATACGTACTTATGTGTGTGCGTTTGGCCTAGCGCAATGAAAGAGCTTGTGGTTTTCTGGACGCATGGATTTGTGGTATCCGTAGTCGTATTAACGACCTTGGTTGTGTGCTGTCTTATTGTACCCGACACAGCCCCAAGATTAAATCCATTGGGGCGTAGGCAAACTGCAAGTGTTAATGTTATTATATAAACGCATCAATGACTTTGTTTACACGGTCTGGTGCGTCCTGGATGCACGCGCGCGACGTGCTTCTGTAGCCCCCCCCCTCAATCTCAGGGGGGGGGCTGGAAATCTTTGCGACGATACAAGCGCCATAAATTACATACGAGTGGCGCTTGGTCTGCGCTCACGGACCGTGGCGGACTTCCATTTTCATGATAGATGCTAATGCAGCAGCGTTTATACCGTGATTAGTCTTGAGCGTTTCGTCCGCGAACTCCAGCGCACGACCGTCCTGTGTGACCGCCGCCATTACGATCTTGTGGTTTTTCTTTAAGTCGTCGTCCGCGTACTTCAGCGCACGACCGTACTTTGTGACCGCCGCCAGCACGATATCGTAGTCTTTCTTTAACGATGGGGCCGCCCAATCCAGCGCGTATCCGTCCTGTGTGACCGCCGCCATTACGATCTTGTCGTTTTTCTTTAAGTCGTCGCCCGCGTACTGCAGCGCCCAGCCTTGGTGCGTGACCGCCACCAGCACAATAGCATAGTTTTTCTGGAGCGATACGTCCACGTGCTCCAGTGCACGACCGTCCTGTGTGACCGCCCTCAGCACGATAGCGGGGTCCTTCTTGAGATCTTCGTCCGCGAACTCCAGCACGCTACCATCCTGAGTCACCGCCGCCAGCACGATATCGCGGTGTTCCTTTAGCAATGGGTCCGCATAATATAGCGCGTCGCCGTTCGTGATCACCGCCGCCATCACGATATCGGGGTCGCTCTTGCACCATGCGTCCGCGAACTCCAGCGCCTGGCCGTTCCGTGTGACCGCCGCCATCACGATATCGCGGCTCGTCTGGAGCGATGCGTCCGCGAACTCCAGCGCGCTACCATCCTGAGTCACCGCCGCCATCACGATATTGCGGTCCTTCTGGAGCGATGCGTCCGCGAACTCCAGATCCTTACCATTCTTGGTGACCGCCTTCATCACGATATCGCGGTCCTTCTTGAGCGATGCGTCCGCGAACTCCAGCCCCTCGTTCGCGTGTCCACGGCGCTTCTTTATGGCACGGGCGAGTTTCAAGGCGGGTTCCGTATAAACTCCCGTTGCAGAGGGGCGAAGATGCATGTCGTTCAGGTCGTACATGGCTTCACCGTACGCAGAATCGGTATGCTGGATGGTTTCGGAAGTATTGAGACTACCGAAGAGTACTTCAAACACCTTCTTATCTTGGGAGGAGAACCTAGCCGTTTGCAGCGACTTGGCGGTGTTAGCAAACTTGAATGCGTTCCACAGTAGTAGCAGATCGACATTCTTATGACTCAGCGCGTTCGCGAGTGCGCTCTCAATTTTCTTGTCATTTGTGACGATCCCGTACTCTTCGATCAATTGCATCTTCTCTCCTGCGGGAACCAGGATCGTCGCACCTACCGATATAGGCTTATCAGGGTTGTTGGAATCTTGGTCCAAATAAATACCAAACACCTTGTTAGGGAAGAGCTCGTTAATCGCACCATCTGCCACTTCTTGCTCGTCCAAACTGCTGAGGGTCTTTGAGGTGTAGTCCACACCCGAATTCGCATCGTGCGGAGGAAACTTGAACTTTGCCGTTGGGGGAGGGTTGTATGTCTCCATCACTAATGCTGTGATTGGCTTTAGTCCACCGCTACCACTAAAAGAGACTCCTTCTGGGACGCGTGGAATTGTTGCAAACTCCTGTGGGTCACCAGCCTTATTTAGCTTGAACTTCGAAAAGCGCGTTTCGAGTTGGGCGATCAAATCAGCTGGTTCTCGTGTAGTTTCGCTAAAGCCCAGAACAGCGGCGTTCCGGCCAGGTTTTACACTTTTCTTGTAAGTTGTTTTCCCCTCTGCCAGTGCCACATCATTGGTGGGCTGCACCATCATAAGTTTTGCTTGCTCTTCCGCTTTACTCTTAAGTGTGGCGTAAATTTTTGTATCGATCGGCTTTTTCTTGACTTTGAGTGCAGCCTTCACACCACCAGATAGCATGGTGGCCTTAACCTCTTCGAATGGGATGCTGTTGTACTTGGCCTCGGCGTTTTTGTAATCATACTTCTTAGCCACGACCAAGAGGGAGTACAATTGGCCGTCCAGGTGCGTGCTGTATTGGTAATTGTATAGACCTGTATATTTTTCCTTTGTGTCATTCGCTTTCTTTTTCGTTGCTTCTAGTACTTCCTTCCCTTTATTTTTCGTTGCTTCCATGAGTTTCCCCCCCTTTTCTTTGACTTGGTTCTTAAAATCGGAAAACATACCATCGGTCGGCACCTCGTCAATTGTATGAAAGCGAAACGCGTCGTCCACCACATTTTTAACAGCAATAGGCGTCGGGTACTGCGGAGCGAATGGAACGTACGGTGTCGTTGCTTGTGGAACCGCCGCCGGGCGCAGTCCAAGTGCGTCGGATATTGTGATCGCTACCGTTGGTGCGCTGGATGGAGTCCGCGTCTCCCGAACAGTTCGACGAAGCGACATGTTCCCAACGCGACTACCCTTGACACTTAGTCTTGGTATATATTCTACTTATGATATATTACTTAGAAATCACTCCTCCACACACATGCCCTCTCTGGGGCAGTCCGCACTTTCGACATTGGTTTTTACTCTCCGCGCTCGTACTCGTCGCCTTTCGAATCCTAAGGTGTCGGTTTCGCACCGATCCAGCAGAGCGTAGAGGGAACCCCGCTTTTTTTAGCTGCTCTACGACGTCGGCCCATTTGACACGCTTGATTGCACCTATTATCTCGTTTCTTGTGCGATCCTCACTGCCAGTGAAACGCTTCTTGTTGACCATTCTTGTAGCGCGCCCTAATCGTTCTCCAGAAGTTGCAAAATACGATTTTTTAGATTGTCGAGCGCGCTATATTTAGGGTGACAATTCAAAGCGGTTTAGGGTGCATAAATATTTCACATATGACGAACACGCGCCTCCTGCGCAATGAGGCTTACATTCCAGACGTTCTCAAGCTAAGGTCGGCACCACGATGCATGAGCGCCAAAACTTTCACCAAGCAAAAAGGACGCATCTTGAACGAACTGCGCACGCGCACTGATGCACCACCACGTCTCATGCGGGTGGGTAACGGCGATCCCGCGGACTGGCAAATGAGTATCCTCTCGCTACTCGAGAGAGATGGCGCAACCGCGGTGCGCGGCTTCAAGCTCTACAAGCTGGCTGTAGATATGGATCACTGGAAAGAACCAGCGTGGCTGGCGACGACACATGTAGTAGTCTCTACAGTATCAAGCAGTGGCAATGTGGTGTATACTGACCCAACCGCGTGCGAAGATGGCCAGTACATATTCGTTCCGAGCGGTCGCGCACACCCTGACCTCTCAAATGAGCAGTTACTTTCGGGGCAGTGGCTCGCCGGGAGCGTCGTCGGTGGCAATCCACGATTCTGTCAAGCGTTTACGATTTACGAGCAGTTACACGGACGCCAGCGCAGCGTCGTAGGAGTCTCGCCGGAGCAGCTCGTGGCCAAGAGAAACGTATTTGTGCGCATGATGCCACACTTCGTTGAGTGGTACCGCGCGCGAGGTCACACGAATGGACTGGAGACACAGGCAGAGCTCATGGGCGCACCCGTGTTCTGTGTGGGAACCGAGGTGGACGACCACGACGCACTCGCGGCGTACAACGCCATGGTCGATAACCCCGAATCGTACGTCCATGGCGTACTTGGCCTAAAATTGGAGCTCAAGTGTCGGCAGCAGCTTATGCGCGGAGAACTGAGCGTCGAGGACGTGAAGAGCGTGTTCTTTGCACATTTCGACTCCTGTGCGCACATCGTGCACGCGGAGCAGGCGCGGCAACTCACCGAGAAGCTGCAAGCGTGTGGTTTTAATACTATGTATTAGTCGCTCGTTTCGTATAAAGTAATATCGGCCATGTATTAGTGTATAACTGCCATGCAGACTACAACCATTCCGTCCACGCGTTTGCACAAAGTGCTGCTCGCGGGGGGGATCCGTAACGCACCCGAAGCCAACAGCTTGGAGAAACAAAGACGACGAGAATTGATGGAATTGACCGCGAAGCTTGCAAGTGCCAAGCGCGACCTCGCGTCGTGCCACAGTGGGTGGGCGGATATCGAACGTACCATCGCACAGCTTCGCATCCAAGTCGAAGAATGCAAGAAACCTCCAGAACTACAACGTGGCCGGTTCCGTGTCAGTAATAACGAAACCATTTGTCTTGTACCCCAGTGAGATGCTTTTGTAAAATTTATAATTGCACTCCTTCTCCCACACGACTCGTGCGACGCAACCAGGACACGCACACACGCACGCACACACACTCCACACACACTCTCAGTAGCCTCAGGGGTTGGTGGGGGCGCTTCCGCTTATTCGTCCTTTGTGGGGTACATTTCGGCCAAGAGGCACGCGGCGATGCAAGACGTGTTGTACTTTTGAGTAGGGACGAGTGCCTCACCCAGCGTGAAGGTGTGGTGAGTGGTTGCGGGTGGGCATACGCCCGTGTAGATCGCGTTATCGCTCACGAATATGCCACCTCCGTACCCACCGCGATTGAAGTGTGCTGCAAACTCGTTACTCACTGCAGTGATAGCGTCCTTGACATTGTCCACAAGTGTGTCGTGGTTCGCGCGCACGTTGTCCTCTTGGACCCATGTGAGTGAACCCCTGAACGTGTGCTTAGTTGGTTTCAGTTCCTCCGTCGTGAGTTGCGCGCGCCAGAGAGAGGGGCGGTTCATGAGCATGGCGTCGTGAAGTCGGGTGGCAATCTTGGTGAGGTACTCGGTGCGGTGGATAGCAGTGGCGAGATCGCCCTCTGGAATCGCGCCGTCGAACATGTTGATATCGACGACGATGTGGTAACGCATCACAAGCGCTCTGAGCGTCGACTGAAGTGGCCACAACTTGGTGGTGATGTCGTCAATAGACGGCCCCGCCACCTTATCGAGAGCGGCGTTCAAGATATCGTCCATGGGGTCGTCGCTGTTGGTCTTTACAGTATGCTGCGCTCGAAGTTTGGACAGGGTGCTGTGGAGCTCGTTGAGGAGGTCCGCGGTTGCACAGTGAACGAGTTTGTGGTTTTTGAGAAAGGGAAGGAGTTTGCTGTTGTGGTACTGGGGGCACGCCGCCATGAAGGTGGGCGTGGCGTTTTCGTCGGTACCCACCTCCACTTCGGCCTCCTGTGCTGGGCTGGGTGGTGGTGAGGGAGCCATGACCACGTCGGCACAGTCTCCCGCACTGAGGGAGACGAACACGGGAGCGTCATCCTGTAAAGATCGGTACCTTGTGGCTCCCCACTCATCCGATCCACTCAGTCCACCTAGGCCGTAGGTGCAACACTCTTCGTAAAGCGGTTTGTGAACGTAGTTTGTCGCAACGATGGGGTAAGAAGCGGCGTTCGGCATGGCGCGCATCCAGGGTAAATCGTTCGCGTCGATTCCAGTCGCACGGGGTGTCACGGTCGCCTTGGTGCGCGAATCGAGTTTGTTGTCATACTTGGTTCCTAGATCGTACTCTGCGACCTTAACGACGTGGGAGGTCGTCGTTTGATTGTGCACACCGATGCTTGTCAGCAAGTTGGCGTTGAGTCCAGGGAGGGAAGGGTGCTTCAGAATCGACACGCCACCGCTCACGAAGAGCTGGTCCAGGTGGCGCAACACTCGCGAATTGTCGATCGGCACGTTCGATCCATTGACTGTCACAGTCTCCATCACATCCGCCACCTCGTTTAGCGCCTGCTTCACTGCACAAATATTGACGGTTCCACCGTCGTACGTCCCGCGCACAGCGAAGACCCGTTTACCACCGATCCCAATCTTGTAAGTGGTGTGCACAGGAGCGTTGAGTGGGTCAGTGCTATTGGTGACACTGAAGGATGGGAGGGTCTGGTTGGCTCCCTTGTCTGACAGTACTTGGTCTTCAACCACGACCGTGAACTTTGTGGCCATCGAGGCAATGCACTTGCCCATGAGCCGCATCGCAGTGGAGCTCACCGACGAGTCGATCTGCTCAATCACCGCCTCGCCATGAGTCGCCACGAGTTTCACGGTGTCGTAGTTGGCCCACGCACCGCACCCAATAGCACACGACGAAAACTCTCGCACCATATTCTTCAGAATCTTGTACTCTGAAGTGAACTCGTGGCGGTCGTGGAGAGCGCCGTCCGTCAGGAGACACAGCGTCACGTAGTCTTCTTTGCGCACGTGTTTCTGAAGCGCAGTTGCCCACGTCGAGTAGTTAGTTCCGCCCGTTTCGGTACTGTTGTAAACATCTTGTGCGACCTTTGCCAACGCGCTCTTGGACTCCTCCGAGTCGGAGATGATAGGCACTCGCGAACACATCACATTTGCACGCGAGTGGAACACCACGACGGTCAAGACGTAGTTGTCGTTGGGACTCGTGATATTAGCCTTGGCGAACTCACGCGGAAGGTTATGCAGCTTGGCACAGAGACTCTTTATCTCAGAGCAGCCGAGAATGCGATTTGTGTAAGAAGACCCGTTCGTCGTAAGTCCCATACTTCCGCTTAGGTCCATTACCTCGACCACGTGGTGCGTACGACCCTGCGCGTTGGAGTTGTCCGGTAGGCGAAGCGGACCAGAAAGCTCCACAAGTGCAACGCATTCACGATCGCTTGTGGGCGAGAAGCAGAGCACGTGTCCCGTGGTGCAGTTATTACTGATCTTCGTGTTCTCCAAAGCGGCTGTCACGATGTCGCAGTCATCAGTCTCGTTGACAAAGCGAAAGCGGAACAGCGGCGCCACGAGAGACGGAGAGTTAAAATTGACCAATACCTCGCCATCGTCGTTTAGTGGTGGCTTGATCCAGTACGTTGGCACGCCTTGGAGTTTCGCGTCGAGTGTGGCAGAGGCGTGTGAGGGTAGCGACAGATTGCTTGTACCACGAGAGACAACTTTCAGTGTGAATGGTACATTGCCCTGGTACGGCGGCTGTACGATGTAGTCACTCGCTCCCATTTTGGGACACCCTGCCTTGGAAGGCAGAAGGAGCACACTCTCCTCGATGTCATCGCACGACAGAACGAAGTAGGCCGTAAACGTCGCGTACCCGGTGGATGCGCCCCCCGATACGCCACTCCACGCGGGTATCTTCAGAGTTTCTGTGTAAGTCTGCTTATTGGTGTAGGCAATGGAAGCGCCCTTGGCATTGCACGCGCTGAGGCGTTCGAAAACCTCCTCTGCGTCCTTGAGCGGTAGATACTTACTGTTGTCGTTGTACCCATGAATGTCGACACGCGAATCTTGGAGTGTCAGACCGTCGAGGCGCGGGAATGTGACCGCCGCGCTTGCGGTCACACCCGTAAGGTTCGTATAGAGAGCGGCCACAGTGAACGTGTTTTCGTCGGCGTTTAATGTCACGTCGATGCGATCTGCCTGAATTTCCGTTGACTGTGGATTTCGCTTGACAGCCTCCTCTGCCACCCGAACGCGCTCTGCGCCCAGAACCTTCGCGCTGTTTGTGGTTGATAAATTCTTTTCCAGAACGTATTGCGCCGCCTGTGCGCACTTGAGTGTCTCCAACGCGCACGCTTCGCGCGCGGAAGACGCGTCCGTGGATATGAAGGCACGCGGCGTGGCGAGAAGAGAGTGCGACTTGGCGGAATAATCGAGTGGGTTTGTGTCTTCCATGCCCGATGCGAGTGCAGCAGCAGCACCCTCGTCGAGTTCGATCGTTTTTGGTTCGAAGTTGCTGAACGGGTACGGGATACTTATGAGGGCTTCGTCGCCGCTTGGAAGCACTCCATTGAAGATGAGCGAGGCGCAACACGATGGGTCAGTGATAGTAACCGGGTCCTCACCTTCCATAACAGTGTCAGATTTGCCAAAATCCGCAAAATCGCGCTTTGCGTTATTTTCACCAGGGTTACGAGCGACCGTGGTCGCGGATGTAGGAGAAGACATCAACGTGACGTGCCCCGCGTGTCAATTAGTATCAATAGTTACTGAGATCCCCCGCAAATAAGAAAGCGAGCACGTTTGGTTGTAAAGCACGTGTTCTGGCGTTCTCAATATCGCGGTTCTCTACAAGTTGCAAGTTGTGACCGCCGGCAGCTCCTCACCGGCAGCTCTTCGCCGGCAGCTCCTCGCCGGCAGCACTAGAACCTGCCGGTGAGCAGTCAGGGTCTCCACCGACCTAATTAATTAATAATAGTTTTCGTTGGATGGGTACGGTTTTTTACTCTGACCAAACGCTCACAAAGCGATGCAAATAATTCAGAGGGTTTTGAAATTAATTGATTATTTTACTGCCATTTCTTAAAACCAGTCAGGGTCTCCACCGACCTAATTAATTAATAATAGTTTTCGTTGGCTGGATGTCCTTTTCTGCTCTGGCCAAACGCTCACAAAGTGATGTAAATAATTCAGGGGGTTTTATGGTTAATTAATTAGTTTACATTACTTTATGAGCGTTTGGCCAGAGCAGAAAAGGACATCCAGCCAACGAAAACTATTATTAATTAATTAGGTCGGTGGAGACCCT
>Ga0208031_1000277_pt1 | contig 11600 bp, 8 predicted proteins | sample MalvirAntarct_38_FD_184252 | JGI IMG/M metagenome (GOLD analysis project Ga0208031, IMG submission 184252) | Marine viral communities from the Global Malaspina Expedition - Malaspina viral metaG Antarct_38 (SPAdes) (version 2) | ecosystem: Environmental > Aquatic > Marine > Oceanic | place...
AAGTAAACCCACTGAATAAATAATTAATTAAAACACTTTGTGAGCGTTTGTCCTCTTTCCAAACGCTCACAAAGTTCTCACAGCAGATGGATCTCGAGCTCGAGATTTACTAGTGGGATGTTAAAAAGGAACATACTGATAGCATATATTGGTGTATATCGGCATGTGCCCACTACGCGTTCAGCACATCACAATACCCGCGAGTCCCCACGGTAGTAGCGCTGCTAACGTAGCTATAGCGATCGATGCACCGTCACCAGTCGTTCCGTACGGTGGGGCGTTCGCTCCAAAACCCAACAGGGACACCCAAAAGCATGCGAGTAGTGCAGGCACTGCAAACCACACAAGCCTCAGCAGCCACCTCTCAATCTTACCGTTGTGGCATTCGAATCGACCGCCCACGAGCGCAGCAGCGAAGAAGAACCCCAAGCTGTGCTGTGTCACCCATCGCAGACTAGCCGATCTCCAACTCTCCTCCGAAACGAGTGAGCCGTCGTAGCCGCTGATGATTGCGAGCGACGCAATCGTTAGGAAGAGTTGTATAGAGATGAGGGCGACGATAAGTAATGCCGTTAAGTTCTCCATCCACGCAATGTAGCGCCCTTCGGAGCAGCACGACGCGTAAAGAGACCAACTAATAAATGTTGTGACGGCCAACACGACAGTGATAAACAGCGTCGCAGCTACGTACCAGTGGGTGAGGAAGGTAAAGTCGAATCCGAAGATTCCTTGCGCTCCGAGCCGCCCGATCGTAAATAAGAGCATGCCAGCCGCGTGCAGGGCGCACGCAACCCACGTGGACGAGTACCACGCCGCCGGAATTGAGAAGAAGAGTAGCAGTAGTTCAACTGCCGGTCGTGCGGAGTCGGTGTATTCGTATACGACGACCACGGCAACCAATGCCGAGACAAGCGCCACATTCCCCGACCCAGTAGCCCCCATTCGATGCACCTTGTCCTCTGGATGCACAAAATAGTCACGACGAGTGCGACAACGCCTATCGTAAGGAAATGAAAAGATCGTCAAGCCGACGGCGCACGCCCACAGCGCCGCGGGGCTCGAGTTAGTTGTGTACAGACGCCGCGCCCTGTAAGAGTTCTCGCACACGTCGATCGTCCCGATACACGCACTTTCTCCAAAGAGTGCGTCCATCTCACCCAGGCGAGAGTAACACGCAACCTGCACCACGAACGCGGAGCTGAAGATAAGTACCGATATCTGCGCGAGCACGGACGCCACCGGTTCGCACCCCTCCTCATAAACATGATCGTGATTGAGGAGAATAATGGCCGCTGCACAGACACAGAGCGTGCCGCCGAAGACAAGTGAGCTGGCCACAAGGTCGTCCGCGAGAGCGTAGCCGCGCGACTCAATGTCATCGTAAGACGCAGAAAAGCTTGTAACCTCTGCAGCGTGATACAGCGCACCTCGAACGATGCGCGTTCCGGAGTATCCAAGGAACGCCGCGGTCAGAGCGATCACATTCTCTCGCTTTCCCTTGGCGTCGTGCCCTCTATCACCAGGCTTCGGACCCGATATTCCAAATATTAGGAGCATTGCCCATCCGCAAAGCAGCGAGTAGAGCGCGTCGGCGATGCGCGCGTTGACGCCACCGCTGTGCAACCCCACGAAGGCGGTAGCCAACAGGAGAACGCAGGCAAGTCCGCGTTGCTCGAATATGAGGTCCGCTTCCACAGGAGGGGCGGCCACTATAGCTGAGAGAACGAGCGCGGTAGTTCGCATAGAGGTGGGCACGTCCACGACTAAGGTGGTCGGAAGTGCCGTGAGCGCGTCGAGTACGATTGACGCTACGAAAACCGCCCCCGCGCTCAGCACATTACCCTCTGTGATTTCTAGTAGGCTAAATTGACTGATCGGAGTCTTGGTAACATCGTCGCACAGTTCCGTGAGTGCATCAGCCTCTGGTGTTTGTGCGTGCACGGCTGGCGCAGAAAGGGGCATGAGTACTACTCACTTACTAATAAGACGTCGTGTATTGGTTATTAATTACGTGTATCGGGTACGTTATTAACGCGTACGCATAACAGGTGCCACTTACGAAACACCTCGTCTACACACGATTTTGTCATTGTCAGGTCAATTGCACGCTTCCTTAAGTCTGCATCGCGTTCGCTCCACGTCCGCACCACTAAAAATCCACCTCCAGAGAAAACGTGTTCGTGATAACACTGTCAGCGCTACTGATGCTCGACATGACGTTTGCCTTCTGATACTCCGCAACTCGCTTTTCAAAAAAGTTGGTCTTGCCTTGGAGCGAAATGAGTTCCATCCAATCAAACGGGTTTGCGGTTCCGAACAGCTTCGGTGCATTTAGTGCCTGGAGGAGCCGATCAGCACAGAACTCAATATACTGCGACATCAGCGTCTTGTTCATGCCTATAAGCGACACTGATAGGGCTTCACACACGAACTCCTTTTCGTACTCAACCGCTTCTCCAATGATGGCAAACAGCTCGTCGTCCGACAGCTTATTCTCCAGCATGGAGTATAGCAAGCACGCGAAATCGCAGTGCATACCTTCGTCGCGGCTGATCAGTTCGTTGGAGAATGTGAGCCCAGGCATCAGCCCGCGCTTCTTGAGCCAGAAGATGGCACAGAACGAGCCGGAGAAGAAGATGCCTTCCACGACGGCGAATGCCACCAATCGTTCTGCAAAGCGCTTCGACTCTCCTATCCAACGTAACGCCCATTCCGCCTTTTTGCGGACGCACGGCACGGTTTCCAGCGCGTTGAAGAGGTGCTCCTTCTCAGCCTTGTCCGTGACGTACTCATCGATTAGCAGCGAGTATGTCTCTGAGTGCACATTCTCTATCATAATCTGAAACCCGTAGAAGAAACGCGCTTCCGGAATTTGCACCTCGCTACAGAAGCGCTCCACCAGATTCTCATTGACTATGCCGTCTGACGCAGCGAAAAATGCCAATACGTGTTTAATAAAGTGCTGCTCGTCTTTGCTGAGCTTCTGGTAATCTACCATGTCGTTCGCGAGGTCGATCTCTTCCGACGTCCAGAACGATGCCTGTGCCTTCTTGAACATCTTCCACAACGCGGCGTGTTTGATTGGAAAAATGACGAAGCGTCCCGAGTTCTCTTGCAGCATGGGCTCGAGAAGGTCGATCGGGTGCGGTTCTGGTGCCATAGCTGATACGCGAGGTGCTGTAAAAGATTGTCTACGCCAACAAGGCGCGCACAAGTGTGACCAACTTAGCGATTACAAGTCGCAATTTTAAGCAAATTTGCAGCGTAAATTCTGACATTTATTTTAGAATACGTATTTGCAACTTGTGACCATGCTAAAGAGCAACCCAAACGCGACGATCGCCAACCTAATCGTCTAATACAAGAAATATAAATGACGTCTGTTGTTTCATTTGGAAAGGCTCTGAAGCGCACGGCTGCGGTTATCAGCCCCGACTCGGCACCCGAGGTGGCGCTCAAGATTGCCAAGCGCGGGACGCCCCACATCTTGGATGTGGACCTCTCACTCATCAAGGTCGGAGTGGTTGAGAAGGGGGCGCAGGGTGACAAGTTCATCAAGGTCATGTACGACGGCCGTCGATTGGAGTTTTCGCTGAACAAGCTCCCAGACTTCTCGTACGCAGCGTTCGACGCCGGCTCATATAAGAACGAGGATGGCAAGGAGATCGGCGACAAGCCGTCGTGGACTTGGGTGGTAGAGATCAATGATGCGGTTAAAGACAAGATGGTTGCAATCCAGGATCACATCATCGACCTGGTCGCACCCATGCGCAACGAGCTTCTCCCACAGGAGGCCAAGAAGAAGGGTAAGGGTGGCATGACCATCGAGCAGTTCGCCGAGAAGTTCAACTCTAAGATCTCACCGGCCAATCCGGAGAAGCAGTATAGTGCTACTATTCGCTTCTTCGTCGAGACCGACACGGCCAAGCAGATGCCCAAGATTCAGAAGATGCACATGAAGGGAGACAAGTTCACTCGTCCCAAGGATGGAACCCTTGACGAGCTGAAGAAGGGGTCGGCGTGCGTAGTCGTTCTGTCGCTTGTGCGCGGCTTCTACGCGGGGCAGACGGGAGTTGGCTGTGGCATGAAGTTCGCAGCGACGTCCATCGACCTCGTCGATAACATGAAAAAGAGCAGCGCGCCCAAGATGGACTACAGCGCGATTGAGTTCCTGGATGAGGAAACTCCCGATAGCGTGAAAGATGCCGAGGATGACGAGGATGACGAGAGTGCCGACGTCAAGGACACCGTGCGCGTGTCGGTCGATAGCACCGACTCCAGCAAGGTGGTCGACGACGGCTCGCAGGCCCAGTTCGATAATGACAACCCGAAGCCCGCGGGTTTCTGATTACGGCGGCAGCAAACCAATGGTCATGTGTGTGTGTGTGTGTGTGTGTGTGGGTGGGTGCTCAAGGAGTGTGTGCGTTTCGCTAAGGGCGTTACATTTAGTGTGTGAGTGAGGTTTGATAAGTGAGAACTCCATTTATAATCGCATGGCGCCTTCGCTCTCTATTCGAGGAGTGGCGCACCCTCCACCACCCCGCAGCGGTGTGCGGGCCAACCGCGCCGACTTGACCAGGGCCGAAATCGCGTGCACCAATCTAGCAGGAAAACCACTCTTGTGCGAGCACGACAGCGGCGAGCGCGTAGGCACCGTGCTTGCAAGCTGGAAGGGGCGCGATGGTTCGCTACGGATCGCGGCCAACGTGGAACAAGAGCATGCTATTGCACAGGTCAAGCGCGGGCACATGCGTGGCCTCTCGCTCGGCACGTCCATGATCCTTGGCGAGGACGGCAACGTGGCATTGCGTGGGCAGGACGAACTGTCCATTTGCGAAGAAGGCAAGCGTCCTGGAACGTGGTGCGCCCTTTTCTGCACCGACACCTATTGTTTGCCCTTCCTCACACACACACCGCTTATATATTTGGTGTGCTTTGTGCGCTCAGGATCGACACTATGAATGGAACACCTTGCCACGCCGTCGAGTGCTTTTCAAAGTCAGCCGCAGGCGCGCAAATTAACAATCGACGCGCTAAAATCATATGGCACCATTGCGCACTATTTATTATATTGAGCCCATCCTAACTGCACACTAAAATGTCGGAGTCTGAGCTCTCGAACTCCGCTGGCGCAGACCAGAACCGCGACGAGTTGGTGTCGCGCCTGAAGGCGGAGCTTGCTGATAAGACCGAGGGTGAGGCCCGCGCCAACGCGCGCATGGCGGTGTTTGAGACCAAGGAGCGCGTCAGAATCTCTGGCTGGCAGGAGGACGCAAAGTTCTTCATGTCCGATTTTATGAACGAGGAGGTGGACGCGTACCACCCTGGTCTCAAGGACGACGTGGCGCCGCTCAGCGCGTGGGCTAACTCTTACACCGACAAGGCAGACATCGCGTCGCAGGGCGCGCTCGCGGCGGTATCTTACGTTGCGTCGAAGGGAATCAAGCGCCTGAGGGAGCAAGCGTCGCAGGGCGCGGCCGCTGCCACGACCCTTGCCGAGACCATGAAGGCCAACGAGGACCTTGCGGCACAGAACAACAAGCTGCAGAAGGACTATGCGGAGGCAATGACCCTGTGCGACGAGCGCCAGAAGGGCCTTGAGACGCTGCAGGCTGAGTTGATCAAGGGTGGTCTTATGAACGAGAAGTTTAACTTTTCCAAGCTCACTTCACGGGAGAAGATGGTGGACGAGCCGCATATGTCGACTGGTTCAGCGCCTCCTTCGCTTGAGGTGGTCAAGGCGGAGGCGTCTAAGGCGGCAGGCTCATCTGGCAACCCAATCCAGCAGCAAGACCTGCTTGCGTCGCTTCTGGGACGCAGCAATGCTGGCCTGCGTATGGGCACCAGTGGCACCAACCACTCGCTCCTCGGCGCTGCCAGCGGCGAGGCCGACATTGGTTCCATCCTCCGCGCATCCGCAATGTAATTCGTATTATTACACAAGAAGAAGCTCTATCTGTGCCGCTGACCGCCAGCAGCGGTACCGTGTCCACACACGCATAAAGTACCACCCACTCGTCGTTCGTAGAGTTACTAAAAAAACATAATTTACCCAAAGACCGTTACCTTCGCTAACAATATGTAGGATTATAATTAACATACTGCGGTTAGTGCCGCTGCAACAGTGCCATGCAACAGGATGAACTTTTTGCGTTAGCCGACCAGGCGCGCGAGGAGATGCGTCTAGAAACGAGTGGGTCCGCTTGTGGCGACGATTCCGATTGTTCTGGCGGTGGGGGCGTAGAATCTCTGTCGGAGCAAGTGATGTACAGCGTGGACTCAAGGGGTGACGTGCACGTTTGCTTTGGCTCGCGGTGCAAATATGTCATATTGGACCGCGAAAATCAATACACGTGCGCCGTCTCCGGCCGCGTCGTCGGAATAGAGCACGCTGGCGACGCAGACCCATATTGGACTGGCCGGTCTACGGGCAGTGCCAACCCAGACGACTCTGCCGGCACACCCATTGGCGGTTGGGTGAAGAGGAGGGATATGTACGCGGCGAGTGTGGCAGCATATCGGTTTGCAAACCAGATTTCAGACGCCGAGATTACGCTCCCTGTAGCAGTTCCAAACACGTCCACGCTGGCTATAAAGCGAGGGGCATTGTGTGTAGACGAGAGCCCGGACGAAAACGTGGCACCGAAGAAGCACAGAAGTTCGCGAAAGGAGAACTGGACGCGTGAGTCTATTGATAAGCTGGCGAGTGAAGCCGTATCGGTAATCGACAAGCTCTTCATAGCAACACCCAAGACAGCCGCAGAGGCACCGGTGGCCGACCACAGACTTCAGAATCTCGAGTTCGTCAAAACGTTGGCGATTCGCAAGTACGTCAAGCGATGCGCCGACGGTGATAGTGACTTCAACCTGGACGTGTTGGGAAACGTTATAATACACGCCAACGAGTTTGTGAGAGCGCAACGCGCCGCTGCTACGACGAGGATGAACGCCGCAGCGAATTGCGCAAAGAAATTGAACAGTCGCTCGACGGCAGTCTTCTCAGGACAGATACGAAACCAGCTGAGCCAGCTAATTGTAAGTCTGTGGCGCGCCAGTTGCTTGACGAAGTATTTCATGTCCTCAAAAAAGGGCAGCGATTCGTTCCGACCGTTTGCTGCGGGAATCCTGTACTCACTCAAGCGAGGCCTCTACCTTACCGATGGCACCTGCGTGGTACCCGTGCTAGACGAGCTCTCTGCACACCTACCCGCTCTGAGATCTGCGACGTCCACTCCCGCGGCGAAGCAGCTTCAGAGCTCCAGCCACAGAGGAATATGTAGCATACAGAAGGCGTTGTCCTCCATTTCTGAGATGGACGCAGAGGACGCCGTACCAGCGCTTACCCTACTGCGCGACGCGTCTCGCCAGGGTGCATTTTTGCGTGAGGTTGTCAGTAGAAACTCTTAAGTAAACGCAGAACTAAGACACGCCACAACACGCCACAACACGCCACAACACGCCACAATATGTACGGAGATGCCGCCTCTCACTCCACATCTTTTTCTCCGATAAGGGTCAGTTTTGCTTCGTCCGTATAGTACAACGTGACGACTGCGTTCTTTGATGCTCGGATCTCGAGAGCCTCAATGGCAGAGATTTGGCTTGTTTTGGGGAAATTGTCCCCATCCACTTTGTCCGCGACCAGAAGGAACTTGGCGCCATCGGTAACGCAATCACTGAATGTAATTATGATGATAGGAGTAGTGGCATACTCATTCCTTGCGACAGCCGCGATAGCGTCAATGGGTGCCAGGGCGAGGCAGTGTTTCTTGCCCCACTTTGCCTTCCTGTTCTTCTCATCGTCTGTCATAAGCTGACTGCTTTGCGACCGTGCCAAGCATGTCAGAATTACCATAATAAGTGGCCCTTTGAGCGGCGCAGACAACGCGTACTTGCCTAAATCCGAAAGGCCCATCCCCTTAATGATCCTCTTGGCTGTGGTAACCGCGTAGGAACTATTTTTAATCACGAGAGGTGGCTGGATAACCACCGGTTGTTCCCTCTTGAGCCGCACGACTTCATTGCGCAGATCGTGCAACTCCGAATCTCGCTTACAGCCAACTCTGACGGATTCGTTGAGCGCCGAGGACATGGAAGCCATTGGCCCCAAGCGCGCCGCCGACGTCTGAAGAAATGAGCAGAGTGACGGCATTGGCTGGTTAGGGTGATTGCGGAGCTGTGCGTAAACGTCGGCGATGTAAAATGCACCGGTGAAGAGTGTCGTCCCCATGACGGATGCAAGCGACTTATCTTCCTCGGATGGCTCTCCTAGTGGCTCGGTCTGCGTCAATCTAATCACTGGAATGTCGACCTTAGGCTCCACAGTGTAGAAACACCTCCAGTAGTTCCTCACACCAGATTCTGCAGCCTTCCACTGAGCACGAGTCACCTGGTCGTTTGTGGTATTCACCTGATACTGTGTACACGGCAGCACGAAGACGTCCGGGAAGTTCTCTGGTGTATAGGGCAAGAGGCTGTAGAGGAGCCTTCGCACACTTGCGGTATCGTTGCATATTTTGACTCCTGGTACACCCCCCGAGTTCCCAAAGCAACTGTACTGCTTTGCAATGCTAATAGTATCGCTTGATACGTGCAGCACGTGCAGAAGCAGCCCCTCCTCAGCCATGCTAGCCGTGGGGAATTTCAAACCAGTTACTGCATCTGGACGTTCGCCGAGTTCGACAAGCCTCGACTTGTCGATGAACTCGCGCATTTCCGCTTGGCTACCCTTCCTGTAGCAGAGCATGCCAAAGCTGACGTTTGGACGCGTCATATTTTTGCCATTCGCGTTGTCAACCCTCGGAACAATCTTCAAGAACGCATCATTTGTCTTGTCGAAGTATAACTTCTCTGAAAGCTCTGGAGCTGGTCCGTAGTACGTGAGGAGGTTCCAGAAATCGTCGTTAGTGCTCTGCATAGAGCGTAAATACGCAAGATCAATCTCAACCGATCGGTGCGTTCCCATCGACGTGACCGAAGCCGGACACTTCCTACCAGCGATATTGAACAACTCACAAATCCGTTTCTGCAAAATGCTGTAAACCTTGCTTGACCTGTTGAGATACCTGACCTCCGTCTTAGCCATCGCGATTTCATTATCGTCGTTCACGTAAACGAGTGCCAGTTCGGCTTCTGTGCCCAGATTACCGCCGTGTTTCTGCGAGTATTGCTGTGCATCATTGTCTAGAAGAACAGTGAAGCGAACATCCGCCGCACCACGAAAGCCGTTGCGCTCATAATTTGCAAGATACGCCATACAATCTAAGAGCATGTGCTTCATTATACATTTCTTGTGATCGTATATGAGTAGCGTTAACGCAAACGCGCGAGGATCTGCGGCGTTCGGGTCCCTGTTTTTAGTGGGTTCGGCCCACGCAGTCAGCTCTGCTGTTTCTGCGAGTAAGAGTCTGTGGAATTGTGTCACTGTTGTTGGAACCGACACCACGCGTAGCTCGTTATACGCACCCATTATAAGCGCCGTCTGGTCGCAGATTGGTTTTTTGTAACTCTGGTGGTCTTGTTGCCATTTTATGTGATCTGGACTGTTTCCAAAGACGTTGTTCTCTGGTACCGCACCTTTACTGTAAAGGGATCCCTGAGCAGCCTGTGTCGCCCACGTATCCACACACCTCTCAAGGTTCTTATTGCTCCACACGGGAACAAGTCGCGAAGAAGTCGACATATATATATTGATTTTCTGGTTTTGGTGTTACGAGCGATGCTATTAACCGCTCTCCTCGAATCAGTATAAAACTATCTTGTCTCTGCCAATTGTAATAAGTTGCAAATCAAGCAAATAATTGAGACGTTAACGCTGGTACATCCAACTTCTTATATATTTACAGATATCGCACCTACTTGTATACCGTTCCTCTTCACCGCCACCCTAACGATTTAACGCGCTCGCCAGAGTTGTGCCTCTGGTTGCTCCCAAGGAGTGGCTTATGGGGCTATCTTGGTCGGTTCGCCGTCTTAGGCTCGAATCAACCCTGGCACTGAACGGAGTTGGGCCTCCGCGGCTAACTGTACCACGGGATCATTGCGGAGCGTTTCGTCCATGACTACTGCAGTCAGCACGACAAGTAAATCCCTCTTGAGCGAGTCGTCCGATTTACCTTGCTGCCGCCATCGCCGTAGCCACCGCCAGCACGATCTCGGGGTCGTTCTGGAGCGATGCGTCCGCGTAACGCAGCGCGTTGCTGTCCTGCTTCACCGCCGCCAGCACGATCTTGCGGTCCTTCTTGAGCAATGGACCCGCGTAGTTCAGCGCGCGTCCGTTCTGTGTGACCGCCGCCAGCACGATATCGTGGTCCTTTCTGAACGGTGCTCTCATGTACATCAGCACGTCGCCGCTCTGGGTCACCGCCGCCAGCACGATCTCGCGGTCATTATGAAACGTGAACATGTCCCCCATCCGCAGTATCTTGCCATTCTCTTTCACCGCCGCCATAACAAACGCGCGATTCTTCCGGAGCGATGCGTCCGCCATACCAAACGCGTAGAGGTCCTGCTTCACCGCCGCCAGCACGATCTCGCGGTCCTTCTTGAGATCTTCGTCCGCGTAGTTCAGCGCCTGGCCGTTCCGTGTGACCGCCGCCATCACTATCTCACGGTCCTTCTTTAAGTCGTCGGACGCGTACATCAGCGCGTGGATGTCCTGCTTCACCGCCGCCAGCACGATATCGCGGTCCTTCTTGAGATCTTCGTCCGCGTAATACAGCGCCCGGCCGTTCCGTGTGACCGCCGCCAGCACGATGTCGAAATCCTTCTTGAGCGGTGCGGACGCCCACAAGAGCGCGTAGCCACTCTGGGCCACCGCCGACATGATAAATGCGCGGTCCTTCTTGAGATCTTCGTCCGCGTATTCCAGCGCGTAGCCGTCCTGATTCACCGCCGCCAGCACGATCTCGCGGTCTTTCTTGAGCAATGCGTCCGCGTAACGCAGCACCTGGCCGCTCCGTGTGACCGCCGCCAGAAAGATCTCGCGGTCCTTCTTGAGATCTTCGTCCGCGTACCGCAGCGCGTAGCCGTCCTTATTCACCGCCGCCAGCACGATCTTGCGATTCTTCTTGAGATCCTCGTCCGCGTATGTCAGCGCACCACCGCTCTGTCTGACCGCCGCCAGCACGATCTCGGGGTCCTTCTTGAGCGGTGCGTCCGCGTATCTCAGCGCGTAGCCGCTGTGCTTTACAGCGGCCATGACAAACGCGCGCACATCTTCGTCCCCACTTCCACTTAGCCGTCCGTGTCCGCTACGGTACAAGTTCGCCCGACGACACAGCGCGTAGAAGTTGGCCTGTGCATTGTCCTTGTCCAGCGTGCGCGCGCCGGGGAAGACGCGCGCGGCGAGCTCCCGCCACGTGTCGTGCGCGTCGCGGCACGATGGACCACTGGCCTCGAAGGCGCGGCACCAGCTTCCCGCTGTTTTGCACACGGCATCGTAGTCGTCGTCGTCGATCGCGGCCAGGACCGCCGCCACGAGCTCGGGCAGCCCCAGAGCATCGTCAACCGCCGTTCCCGTTGCAGAGGCCCGGAGCGCCAGGCGGTTCAGTGCGGGCAGCATACGGTGCAAGAACCGACCGAGTGCACCTCCAAGCCCC
>Ga0208031_1000278_pt1 | contig 11553 bp, 7 predicted proteins | sample MalvirAntarct_38_FD_184252 | JGI IMG/M metagenome (GOLD analysis project Ga0208031, IMG submission 184252) | Marine viral communities from the Global Malaspina Expedition - Malaspina viral metaG Antarct_38 (SPAdes) (version 2) | ecosystem: Environmental > Aquatic > Marine > Oceanic | place...
CGAGAATTATTTACACTCTTGGAGCCAAATGGAGCAGCCCCCTTACAGGCATTGCTCTCCATGACTTCTGGCGAAGCCACAGACGATCCACAGTTCAATCACTTCCGTGATGAGCTACCTGATCGTGTGTTAAACTTGCACGCTGCAATCAACAACAGCACTACCACAGTCACAGTAACCAACCATGCGGATGTACCTTTCATCACTGCTGGTACTATCTTGCACTCTACATCTACTGGAGAGAACATGCTGGTAACTGCTAACGCTACTGGTGGTTCTGCTGCTAGCTTAACAGTGGTTCGTGGTATTGGTTCTACTGCTACTGCAACTTTGATCAACAAAGAAATTGTGATCATTGGTTCAGCTCAAGCTGAAGGTAGCGCAAGTCCTGCTGCCGTTAGTTTTGATCCAACAGTTCAGCACAACCTAACGCAAATCTTTAAGACCCCAGTTAACATTACTCGTACTCTTAAAAACACCATGCTTCGTACTGGTGACAAAGAGCAGGAGCAGTTGACTAAGGCATTGAAGATGCACATGGGTGACATTGAACGCGCTATGTTCTTTGGTAAGAAGCACACCATCAATGGTTCAACCTCAACTCCAACTCGCTTCACTGGCGGTTTGTTTGAGACCATTACCAACATCACTGACGCAGCTTCTAACTCTGTTGCGAACAAGATTACTGAGAAAGAATTTGACCGCTTATTGGTTGAAGACATCTTCGCGTATGGTTCAACAGAGAAGATCGCTTTCGTTGGTGCTGGAGTTGCAGCTAACATGCAAGAGATTGCAAAAAACCGCTGGCAACCAACTCAGGTTGATGGAGCTTATGGTGTCAACATGTCTCGTTACAGCACATTCGCTGGTGACTTGAATGTAATTCTGCACCCAATGTTCCGTCAAATCCCAAGCCTCAAGAACTCAATGGTAGTTCTGGACTTGCCTAATGTTAAGTATCGCTACCTTGCCAACTCTGACACTCAGTTAGAGCGTGACATCCAAAGTAGGGACACTGACGGAAGCAAGCACCAGTATCTTACTGAGTGTGGCTTAGAGTTGACCCAATCTAAGGTTCATCACGTTGTTAAGAACTGGTTAACTGTCTAACAGGACGACCTAACCTAGTTTAAAGACAACAATAAAAGCCGAGGAGACCCCTCGGTTTTTTTTTACAAGGAAACAAACAATGACAGATAAAAAGATTAAAGCTGACAGTGCGCCAGCAGTTACCACAATTGATTACATATCCCCTCGTGTTGGAGACGCTCCATTCACATTAAAGGTAGGAGATGTGCTGATAAAGCCTGTTATCCAATCTGATGGTTCTCACATCTGGCCTGTGCCTAAGTCAATCCATGCACAAGCATTACGTCACTCTCATATTGTTACTGGAATATTAGTAGAGAAATAATTATGGCTAGTATGAACCCCCAAATACGCTCAGATTACTCCCCATTAGAAGAGCTAATTATGCAGGCACTTCGCAGGCACGGGGAGTTCACTCCATCAACTGTTGATGGGGATGTCTCTTTGATGATGCTTGAGTTTGCTAATGAAGTTATTGAAGAGATCAACAGCCATCCTTATTGGACAGGTTTAGTTATCGAACCCTACGTTTCTATCCAAGATGCTAGGGCTATCCCAGATAATATTATTGTTCTTGGCATGTTGTTTCATTACTCAGTCCAGCAAGGCTCCTCTAAATCTCAGTATGCTTCAGAGAAGTTCTTCCGAACTATGAACCAGAATCTTTATCGTACAAAGCATGGAACATTAAAGCCCACGTTCAACCAGAGTTTTAGATAATGTCTAGCACACTAGCTCCATCTGGCGTAAAGACTCAGACGTACTCTTACCATAACTTCCAAGGGATTGACTCTAGTCGAGATAAGTCATCCTTGGATACAGGAGATGAGCAGCATTTAGTTGAATGCATCAATGCTACCTGTGATTGGAGAGGAACAATTGTCCGTGATAATGGAGCCACCCTAAGAAGAACGACTATCGGAACTGTCCGTCATCTGGCTTTCTATGGGCGTGATCTTGCGGTGTGGGCAGAGTCTCAGGATCAAGGGACTAGCCTTTTTGCAGAGAACGGGGCATCTCTTATAGATATTTACGATGTAGATGCAACAGTTACCTCCACTGTGTTTGGTGGCAAGACTATTTTTGCCTCTCGATTTAAGCCTCTTGAATACTTTGATGGCACTGAATTTAAAAGATCAACCTCAGAAAACATTCAAGACCCTGCTTTTGCTATCACTATACAAGACAGATTAATTATAGCTGGTGGAACAGAGTCTAAGACTAAGTTTAAAATTAGCAGAGTAGATGACTCCAGCATCTTTCCAGAAGATGAAGATATAGTCGCGGAGCAAGTTACTAAATCTATATTTGTTGATATTAAAAACATCATTGGCAATCAAGGCACGATCATGGGCCTTGGCAAGTTTGAGGTATCTCGCCTAGTAATCTTTACTGAAGATCAAGGTGTAGTTTATGAGATCTCCACAGACAACACTAAGATTGCAATTGATGACAGCATCATCATCAACGCTGGGACTATATCCCACAACACAATTAAATCTGTAGCTGATAGCGTGTTCTTCTGTGCCAGAGATGGAGTTTACCGACTCCTTAGATCTACTGTTAACGGGATCACAGCTAACATTCAACCAATGTCATCTAAGGTGACTCGACTCTATCGAGATCTGGTGAAGCAAGTGGCTAACCCAGAAGACATCTCTGCACACTATGATCAAGACGAGCACCAGTATCACATCTACTTCCCTCGTTCTAATTCTTTGTGTACTCGACTCACTATATCTCTGGCTCCTAACGATGACGCACAAGATAACAAGTGGAGCACTGCTGACTTTCAAAATATCCAATGCGCTTCTTCTTTAGGAGGAGTGTCCCTGTTCGGCAATAATGGTCAGATCTGGGAGTATCGTTATATTGAAGACTCTCCAAGTGAATACCCTACAGCAGTAGTGACGACCCCGATCCTGTGGCATGGCACTATGACCGAAATGAAGCAATCTCACTCCATGCTCATTCAAGCAATAGGAAAAGGTGAGATTGACGTTGAAGCATTTGATGACAATGGAAGAACATTATCTACTCACAGTTTTAAAATTAGTGATGATGTTGTCTCTGGAGAATTTCCAGATGTGCCACTAAGTAGGCAGTTTAATCGAAAGTTGGAGCATCGTTACAGAGGCATCCAATTTAAGTTCACATTAAAAGGTAAGGGGCTGATCCAAATTTTAGGGGTTGCCATCAACATTAAAAAGTAGGTAATTTAAAATGGCTCGCATCAGACAGCAGCATCCACAAAACTATACGTCTACGGGTAACATCAATACTGAGTTTGAAAATATACTTCGGTATATTAACTCGGCAGAACTTGGTAACAAGTCTGTAGGCGAGCTTTTAGATTCTATCTTTAGCTCCACTGGAGTATTCGATGGTGTTGTGCAGATCCGTCTCGACCCTACTTCTGGCCTCCAGTATCGAGTAGGAACTTACACCACTAATACAGAAGGTTGGCTGTCTATTGCCGCCATTGCTGATATTCGAGGTTCGGCAGGATCAGATGTTGGAACAATCAATGCTCCCATCTTTTTTAACCGACAAGATAAATCATTGGCTACTGGCGCGACTGTCATTGCGTACACTTTTGAAGCGACCACTGACAGCGTAGTGCTCTATTTGAATGGAGTATTACAAGCCGAATCCACCTACACCTTGAACTCTTCTGCAAATACAGTCACTTTGGGAACGGCAGTAGGAGCTGGAGTTAAGTCTTCAATATATTCTATACGCCCCAGCTCAATTTCAAACTATCGCAGAACAGATACCACGGCTGTAGCTAACCAAGTTATCATTCCTTTTGTTCACACTGACCAAGAGCAGATCTTAGTTTATCGTAACGGAATCCTGCAACAGACAGGTGGAGCAAATGATTTCACATCCAGCTCCAGCACCAACACTGTCACCTTTAACTCAGCGTTATCAGTTAACGACTTGATCTCAATAATTACTATCGAGAACAATGCGTCTGTCCGTGTTGCTGGATTGATGACTGAAGATAAGTACACTGACACTAACGGGTTTATTACATTCGGTAAGCTTGCAATCTCTGACGGACAAATACCTGTTGCCAAAGTAGCAACATTGGCTGCTGAGATAGCAGACAAAGCTCACATGAATGTAGGATCTTCGACTCCTGCTGGCAACGATGGATACCTCTGGGTAGATACTTCTGGAGCTGTAGCAGAACTAAAGTTCAAAGAATCTGGAGCATGGTACACCACCTCACCAGAAGCATCTCTACCAGTTCCCACCAGCACTGATGCTCTTCGCAACATCCGTGTTAACTCCTCTGGCTCTGGCTTTGAGATTGCAGACTTAAATTTGTCCTCCGTAGTTCTAAAGACCTCTAAGTCAGCAGCTAATGGAGTAGCATCCCTTGATGCCACGGCAAAGATTCCTATAGCTCAACTGCCTAATCGATTTAGCGCAGCAATGTACCCTCTTTATAAGTCTGGATCTGTCACCAATGCAAGCCTCCATGTGATGCGCCTCTGGAAACAGGTACTAAGAGTCGATGGTCTTTCATTAAAGACTGAAGTTGGAACGTGCGATGTCACAATGACTGTTGATGGCACAGCGGTAGGATCTACCTACTCTGTTTCTGCTACAGCATCGAACCAAACCCTTGGAACAATAATACAGATTGACGCAACGAGTGCAGGCAAATCAATAGATTTTACAGTCACTAATGCATCTGGAAATTGTGCTGGTTTGATGCTGAGTTTATCCACAGCAACAGCAATAATTTAAGGAGATCACTATGGGTTATTTTTATGGTAGTCCTAACGAACAGGGCCAAGGAAGCGAAGACCCTCGTGGTGAAGATAATCCTTATGGTGGCTACGGAAACAAAACAACGGGCGCAGGTGGCTACGATAATAAATCAGGCAACTTCTCCACAGACGATAACAAGTTAGGTGGAGGTCAGGGAGGTGGTGAAAATAAAATAACAACAACAGCCTCGACAGTTGCGACTGTTCCGTATGCCAGTCCTTATGAACAAGGTAATGGATTGGGGCCAGAATGGAATGGATTATTAAGCACAAGCGCAGATTTATCCAATCGAGATGGTGGCACTGGCGGTAGCATTTTTGATATATCTATTCCTGACCCCATTACTCCTGTCACTACTGTTAACACAGCGGTAGCTCAACCAGTGAACACTACGACCTATATAGAAAATGATTACGAAGATGATTGGATGAGGGATTGGCAAAGTTCATTTGAAACTAATGTCGAGTCACAGTTTGGAAACATTACTAAAGGTCAGGCTGCAAACACAGACCTTATTAACTCTAACCAAGCGGCAACGGGTCTGGAGATAGAAGGTGTTTCAGATGAAGTTAGTAGCGTACAAGAAGACCTGACTACTGCTACAGATGGAATCAATGAGGAGCTATTGAATTTATCTGGCCTTCAAAAACAATATGGACTTCAAATAACTGACGCTGAAGGAAATATAATTAATCTTGAGAAGGACATCCTTCAAAACAACAAGACAATTGATCAAAACAAAAACGCAGCCACTGCTGAAAATAACTCTGTGTTGGCTGAAATAGATGCCGCTAATACAGAAATCGACTCTAATTTTCAAACTACAGAAGCATCAATTAAGGCACAAGAGAAAGCAGCCGAAGCCCTATTTCAAGGAGCAACGGACTCAACCGCTGCACTGTTAGAAAATCTTAAAACTAATGGCTTGGGTAATACTTATCTAGATGTCGATGACAGTGGTGATAAAAGAGAATTACCAGAAACCTACATCACAAGAAAGGCTCTTCTTGATGCTATAAACGCAGACACAGCGACTGCGGATATAACACTTACAGATTACCTAGATGGTATAGAGGCTGGGAAGATAACAGCGACTGATGAGATTGTTGATCTCATGGAGTCGTATCAAAAGGCTAAAGAGGAATCCCTTGGTGCATCCGATAAAGCGAACAAAGAAATAATCGCAAGCCAAGGAGACAAAGAAGTCTATGGTCAACAATATTGGGTTGACCGAATGAGTGATCTTAAAAAAGCTGGAAAATCTAATGACGAAATCCAGAACATAGTTCTAGCTGAACAAGAGATATTAGGAACTCAGAAGTCCTACAGTGGTGACGTTGTTGTGACTGCGGCTGATCAGAACTCAGCATGGGAAAGTCTAATGGGATTAATGCCACGTTTTGGCATCAACAACCTTGGCCCCAACACTCCAAAAGAATATATATACGACCAGTTATTAGCCAACATATCCACATGGGCTAAAGACCCATCTAGCGGAATATCCGTAGACACCTCTACCTCTGGCTTGTTCGATGAAAACACTACCAGTGTTTACACAATGCCCAATGGTCAGAGCATCATCATTAAAGGAACTGATCCATCCTTCGATTTATTCGGAGAAAAAATTACATTAGGTGCTACAACCAATAGCTTGTTTGTTGATGGTGTTGGATTGGCTAATGACGAAGGTGGAAACATCAACGTAGTTGATGCTGGTTTAGCAGAGGATGTTAACTCCACAGTAGATATTGGCTCTAGTATATTTGATGGTGATGATGTTGAGAATACTACTGTTATCGATCCTGAACCTCCTAAAGATCCTAAGATAGTTGATCCTGAACCTCCTGAAGATCCTGATCCTGAAGATCCTGATACTGATCCTGATCCTGAATTTCCCTTACCTGATACTGATCCTGATCCTGATCCTGACGAACTTCCTGACCCTAATGGAACAGGAGCCTTTGGTCAAGACGGGAATGCATTTAGCCTTGACGGAGTGACTTTCTGGAAAAGGATTAAAGACAGAAACGGACGTTGGTCATACACTCGCGTTAATAATTACCAAACTAATGGCACTAGCTCGCGTAGATCGAGTTGGGGCGCAGACGTAATCAATGTATAAGGTGGCATCATGAGTTGGGGAACAGCATTCAATGTAGCGGCAACCCTTTTTGGGGCTAGCGAAACATCTAGGACTAATTCCATATCTGAGAAAATGCAGGCAGAGCAGGTAGCTATCCAGAAGGAAATGCTGGAGATGGGCAAGCTCAGAGAATCTTATGATACAGATATGCGTCAAGATCAAAAAGATATGATTGATAGATATCAAAAAACTCTCAAGGGTGTTTTTGAACGTCTAGGGTCTCGTCAGTCCGTTAACGAGAAGACTATAAGAAGTGACATGGACACCTATTATAATCAGAATTTAGGCGATCTAAACAACGTCATAGACCGAGTTAACTCCCAAGGTTACGCAAACCAAAGGTCACGGGGTATGCTCGACTCTTCTGTGGAAGATGACAGAAAGCGTGAGTTGACTAATAAGTACGCTGGCCTAATGTCCACCGCTAGAACTGACGCACAAGATCGAGCCTTCAAGAAGGCTAGTGATTATGAAACTCTAGTCAGTACCAATAGATCAAACATCATGGGGGAGTATGACAACTTATACACCCAGCCATTTAACATGATGAACACAGCCAGAAAATCTGATGGTCAAGGTGCTCTTACTGGTGCAGCAAATGTAGCCAGTTCTGTAGCAGATAGTGCTCAAGCCAACGCTACCAACACGGCAAATGCATTTGGCAGGGAGTTGGAGAATCTTCGAGAGAATGATTGGAACTTCGACTATAAGTACAAGCCAGAAAAAGACAAGAAATAAGGGGACTCTCTATGTTTGCAGGAATTATGGATGGAATGCACAAGCAACGTGCAGCTAACACCACCAATCGCAGGGAGTCATCTCGTCTTTTTAATGAGCACTTAAAGAACGCCCAAGAGATGGGTGTGGAGATGAACACCGAAGATCTTACTAATGCTTGGTATCAAAATTCTGGTGGAGTGTTGGCTCGCCATGCCCCTAGTCAATCAAGACTCCAAGGCATTGTTGATGCTCAGAACAAATCTCTTGCAGAGAAGCAAGCTGTTACTGACTTTGCATCATTAAAGCAAGCAAGGGAAGTAGATCAATTTGTACTCACTGATATTAATAAACGTCTCAGTAGTAACGCCATGTTAGGAGACAGTCAGGCATCAATTTCAGATTTAAACGATAGCTTTACAGAGCAGTTTAAAGACAATCCATTGTTGATGCAGGCTTATCTTAACCAAACAGGCGAGGGAGGTAATCGCTTGGGTGAAATGCAGACGACCTTATCTTCAGAAGCTCAAGCTCCACAGATGCAAAAAGTAATGGAGCTTATAGCTACTGGGTCTTATGACGCAGAAACCTTAAAGAGAGTTTATTCTAATGTAGACCCTGCGTTCATAGATGACGCAGTAGCTAAAGCCACAGCAGCAAGAGATCAAGAAAATAAGGAAAATAATCAGGCTGACATTATCTTCAATGAAGGCAGAGTTCTCCACAATAACAAACTAATTACTTTCACTGCGGAGCAAGATGCTGCTGTACTCGCTGCTGCCCGATTAATTGTTGATAACAAGTACAAGGATAGAATTAACACTATCACCATAGCTCAAAAAGAGGCAGAGATAGAATCAGCCAAGGCTTTAGTTTTACGCAAAGTAGTTACAGAAAAGCGAGAAGACATTAAGTTTGTTCAAGGTCAGATGGTCGCAGCATTTGATTTTTCAACAGCAGTTCGAGCGGCAGCTCAACTAGAAATAACAAATGATGCAAGCAACAAGAAAACTATTTATGATGCTGGTCAACAAACGATAGAGGACGGAAATCAAAATGCTATTTCGGCAAATAAGGTTGCTACTATGCCTGCTCGTAACGCAGCAAACGCTAACGTAATTATAGAGCGACAGGTAGAAGTAGATGAAGCTACTTTTGAAAGTGTAAAGGCAGCCTATAACAGCTACAACATAACAGATGAAGCAGTTATTAAAAATGCTTGGGATTTAACAAATGCAAGACAGTCTCGAAGCATTATGACAGGTATGACAACTACTAACTTATCTAACGCATCCAAACTAGCTTCTTCCGAAGCAGATATAGCAGAGTTGATTGCTAAAGAAATGACAACCAACTCCAAAAATTTCGGAGATCATGTTAGTGCAATTACAAAAAACTCAGATATAGCATCTGCGGCTAATCTATTGTCACAAAAATATGAAATGAAAGGTAATTTTATTACTGCATTTCAAGATGAAATCAAAGCAAAAATAGACACAGGAGATTGGGAGGACGCGACTCAAACTCAAATACTTATTTCGATGACAGAGATGGCACAAGGCTTGTTTCCAACCTATGAATCAAAGAGGGCTTCACTTGTTGCTGCTGCCAAGATAAAGATTGGGCCAGATCAATACACTCCTTTGGCGTTTAAAGAACAATACATGGATGAGGTTCAAAAGGAGATTAATGCTCACCTAGCCACAATGAACCAAGCAATTACTAACCAAGACAGAAATAGTTTTTTAGTTGGACAAGGCTCTATGGCAGCTTTGGCAGTTGAAATAATAGCTGATCTAAAGGTGCGTGGAAAGATACCCCAAAAGGCTTTTGGCCCTGCTGTAACAACTGAAGAGATCTCTGAAGCCATAAGTGGTATGACGGACATCATAACTCAAGGAAACTTAGCTGCCAGTGGTATGGAAGCTCCAGCAGAAAAGGAAGATGTAGTTAAAGAAAGTCGAGCATTTGATGCTAACCTTTACAAGCCCCAGTTATACGCTAGTGGCCCCATCACCAGTATTGAAGGAGCTTTATCGATTATCAACGGGAAAATACAAAAAGCAACAGACGATACAATAAAATACCAGTTCAATCCAATGTTAGAAAGGCTGGAAGCAGCGCAGCTACAATTCCCTGTTTTAGTTAAGCAGTATGATGACCTAAATAAAGTATATAAGGGAATAAAAGGTGATCAATCTAAACTAAATGAAGAGCTACAAGTGAAAGAACAAATGGATGAGATTGCCAAAAATATAACAAAACTACAACAGGGTGTAGCTAGGATAGTTAATAATCTACAGCCCTGATGGGACGACCTAAACTCGGTACTCCAATACAGTTTCCTTAATAATTTAATTTCGGAAACTGGAGTACCGAATGTCTTTACCTAACGCCAATGCAATCGCACGACAAGCCAAAATCAGAGCTGAACTAGAAGCTAGTAATCCATCAGCAACGTCCTCCTCATCAGCATACCTCCAAGAAGCACCCGACAGCCAAGTTCTTAGCGACCCTCGTGCTCTGGCTGACATCCGCGACTACTATCGGAAATGGAAAGGCCAATACTTTTCAGATGATAAAGAGATGCTTGAAGCGTTTCATGAAGATCAATCTTGGAACAACCTCAATACTGTTGGAGCTGGAATAAACTGGGCTGAAGCCAGTAGCGTCAACGAAGAGCAACGCGCTCACATGTCACGCATGACCTCCCTTTATCACAAAGTACCTATGCTAAACAGCAAGGGTGGCTTTGCCGATCACATTGGTGGGTTCAATGTTGCAGCAAACATAGGCCAATCTATTCTGGCTGACCCCCTTAACCTTATCGGCTTTGGTGCTGGTGGGGCAGTAGGTAAAGTCGCAGCTCGTGGAGCTGTAGCAGTTGGAGAAAGTGGCATGCGAGCTGGTGTAAAAGCTGCTGCCAAACGCGGTGCATTAGTCGAGGGAGCAGTTGCTGCACCTGTTGGCATGGGCATCGATGCACTAACTCAAGGCTACGAAGGAGAAGTTGGACTCCAAGATGAATACTCTTTAAGCCGAGGTTTAATGGCTGGTGGTATCGGTCTTGCTGCTGGTGCTGGTCTAGGTGGAATCATGGCTGCGTTCTCTGGAGCATGGGGTGCTCGCATAGGAACCAAGCAAGCCCAGCGTCTACTTGACGAAGGCTACACTCCCGAATCAATTCCAATGATGACTCAGAAGGAAGTTGATTTTGCTCTAACTCCAGAAGGAGCTGCTGCAAAGCTCGATACAGAAACTCAAGAATCATACGACCAACGGGCTGAGATGGATGCTACAGAATCAGCTCAACTTGATGAGATGGATGCTCAACGTGCTGCCATGGATGCAGCAGATCGAAAAGTTCCAGTAGAAGAGGCAATCAGTTGGGTAGACAAAGATGACTACGATGTACTCACTGGAGCCATTGACCGAGTACAAGCTAGGTTAGATCAAACCACTAATCCAGTTGGTCGTAAGCCACTTGTTGCCCAAATTAATTTACTCAATCGTAATCGCGTTAAGCTACGCAATGGTGCAGCTCGTCAGGCAGAAATAGATGAGGAGTTAAAGACCGCTTCTGGTAAAGCACAAGAAGCTCTCTTCAAAGAAAGTGAAGAATTATCTGACCTCAAAGAAACTGTCGCCCAAATTCGCAACTCACTTGAGGCTTCTCAAAACGCACCAGAACTTGCACCGACAACACGAGTGCCTACCAATGCGTCCGATGCGCCTGCACCTACAGCTCCAGAAGTAGAGCCAGAAGTTACTCCAGCTCCAGTAGCTAAGACAATAGAAGAAGGCGAAGCAGATACTTC
>Ga0208031_1000283_pt1 | contig 11345 bp, 9 predicted proteins | sample MalvirAntarct_38_FD_184252 | JGI IMG/M metagenome (GOLD analysis project Ga0208031, IMG submission 184252) | Marine viral communities from the Global Malaspina Expedition - Malaspina viral metaG Antarct_38 (SPAdes) (version 2) | ecosystem: Environmental > Aquatic > Marine > Oceanic | place...
AGGTAACCCCTGTGGTTACCGGGTAACATAGTACGCCTTAGTGGAGGCTTGAGCCGTATGCAGTGAAAGTTGCACGTACGGTTCTTAGGAGAGCGGCACCTGGCAACAGGTGCCGCTTATCCGACAATTGTGCGTTACGATGACGAATATTCTGGTCTCGGCCAATCTCTTGGAAGGCTGAATATAAACACACATACGTTCATCCAATAAACACTTTTCCCTCATCAAATTTTGCTTCACGAGAAACTGTTACATTTAACGCTTTTAGTTGTTATCCATTTGAGTGGGCCTGGTATCAATAATGATATTCAGTGTTCCGAAATATCATTTTCAGCACTTTAAATGAGGTACACAAGCCCAATTAGTGGTGTATTGAGGTGTGAGTAAGTCACGTCGCATAGCCCATTTATGTTCTATACCTTTGCAGCGAAAAAGACAGTATCACTGCCATAACGATGGTTGATACTATCAAGTGTGTTCATTAACACAGGATTCGCTCTTTGAGGATTAAATAAGTCGAGTTGATTATAGGTTTCACTAACTAGCTCGATGAGCCCGATACCAATCTTATAATATCGTGTTCTTTCACGAAAAAGCTGGGAAGCGGCACCACTCATCCCCTGAGTTTGCTCTACACTACAATTAGTTGAGCAAGGAAAATGGACTATCGCTTTGTAGCTAACTGGATGTTCATCATGTGGTGAGCTACTAGCAAAAATAATCATGTTTTTACAGGTTGAGCCTTGTTTCCGGGCTTTAGCTGCTGCAATGCCGACATGTTTGCTTAATGCCTGCAATAGCGATTCATAGTCTGTTATAAGCTCTCCAACGCTCCTGGTAGAGAAAATCTGTTTTTTATCCGCTCTTGCTTTACACGCTTGTCCGTTGAGCTCACGAACCGCCAATCGAGCTTCTTTCCTGACCGCACGACGGATTAACTGACCTTGGGTCTGTAAACACTTAATAGCGGGGGTTAGTGTTCTAAAAAGAAAGGAAACTTTCATCAATGGAATTAATATGTTGTTCTGGAGCAAAACGGCCAATGATATTCATCATTTGTTAACTGGCAGAGGATTTGAGATAACGATTTTGGATTTTCCAACATGTGGAAAACGCTATTTTGTTAATTGATAGAGGATTTGAGATAACGATTTTGGATTTTCCAACATGTGGAAAACGCTATTTTGTTAATTGATAGAGGATTTGAGATAACGACTTTGGATTTTACTAGAAAGGTCAGCATAAAGTTCATAGTTGGAAGAACAAACAATAACACCGCGCCTAGTACATAACTCTTTGACTTGAAAATAAGGTAAAAACTTCTGAATACCGGCTTCTTTAGCTTGCCTATTAGCGGCAACAATACAACCGTCATTATTACTCAGAACAATAACTGGCTTACCGCGCCAATCTGGACGAAAAACTTGTTCGGCACTGCAATAGAAGCTATTAGCATCGACAAGGGCAAACATTTACTTTGCAAACAATAGCGGACTTTGACGATGGCAACGAATAGAGCGAGTAACCACGCCTTCAATACTAAAATCATCATATTTATGAATAATTACTGGCTGATATTGCTGATTGGATGAGAATATGCAGGTGGTAATCATTATCTTTCTTTCATAGCTTTAACGCATCATTCTTCAACGCTTTCACCGCCTCATTTCTAGGGTGCCCCTCCTCCCAATAACCCGCATTTTCCTTGTAATGGCCAGCTTTTATTGGCCACTACAAGATGGGCTGCTTAGGTCTTAAGGAACGAAAGTGATATTTTCAAAGGTAAAGACTACTACCCGCAAGGAAATAGGAATCATTGATTATTAGATCCATGAAATACTGAAAACATGCATTCATCATCAAAAAATCAGATACTTACAGCATGTTTTCAGTTTTCATATGGATCTAATGTCGAGTTGTTTGGTAATTTTTATAATTATTTTTGACTATGAATAAATATCGTAGCTTACGTTAGCTCTAACTTAAGCATAGCCACCCAACTGTGTTGATTTGATGTAATCGACAAACTGTTTACCATTACCACTTGCACAAACAGATAAGGCAGATATATTACCGAATGCGGGTATTTCCTCGTTATTAAACCAAAAGATTACCTTGCTAGAGTCACCAATCCAGCTAAGTAATACAGGGAATAGGTACTCTTGTTCATCAATAGTAAAATAACACTCTAGAGATTCTTTTAGTTGTTGATATGAAGCTTGTTGCATCGTGATCCTTAAAAATATAATGATCTTGCAGGGTTCTACTTTCATCGATTTAACTTGAAAAATCTTATCACTTATTCTGAACAACAACTAGCCAAACTATAGTCTGGTGCTTGTTCATTTACGGTAACTTAACCACTCAGTTCATTAGAAGGTAAGTGTTTGTTGGTTATATAGGTCTATTTTTGAGTTCATCGTCCCTTCTAATCTAATTGAGTCTTGTACTTATGTCTTGATGGCATCATTTCATCAAATTCACAATTTAACGCATTAGCTAATTTATAGAGAGTAACTAATTTGACATTAACAAGACCTCTTTCCATTTTGCCCTAGTTTCCTCTCTTGATGCCTACATACGCAGCAAAATTTCCTGAGAAAAACCTGCTTCTTTACGCTTTGACGTCTACGGGCTTACAGAGGCCATCAACGTCATATAACAACATCATCAATATTTTTGGTCGTTTTAAACAAGAGACTATTACTTTAGGATTAACTGACTTGAGGTAATATATTGATTATAAATCAAACTCAAATTCAAGCATTTTGGATAGGTAGCTATTTCGGTTATGAGAATGGCTAGCATTTCGTATGACTGCTCTAAAAACATCACTACTACCTACGATATGAATTTCAGCCTCAGCTCTTGTTATAGCGGTATATAGCCAAGCTCTATCGACTATTCTCCCCTGTTGAAGAGCAATAATAATACGAGGAAACTGTGACCCTTGGGCTTTGTGCAATGTGATGCAATAGCCTAATTCCATACAATCGAGTACTGTTGGCGTTATTTCGATTTTATGACCAGTATCCAACTCAACACTTCCATATATTTGCTGAACTTTTTCAACAGAAGAGAGTAAGCCTAGTGAGCCATTTTGAATGCCTTTTTCATAATTATTCTGTGTAAAAAGAATCGAGTCATTTTGGCGGAATTTTAAGAAAAACAGCTCTCCGTTCATTTCGAATTGTAATAATTTCCCATCAGGGTTAACAACGTCTTGAGCAAGCTTATTTATTGCAGCAACCATAATTTTTGTGGCACCAATTATCCTACTGCTCTTAGGTGATAGAGCATATAATTCTGTACACTTAATAGCTATTTTATCTTTATCGGCTTCGTGGAAAGTGATGGCATTAGTAGTAAGGTTATCAGGTACTATGCCAGCATTGATAAGCATGCTGTATTCCGGTATCCCGGTTGATGCGTCTTGACGCTTAACGATATCTAGTCTGGTATTTTTAATTATTCCGGACTCAACAATATCAGCCAAGACTTTTCCACAGCCAATAGGTGGTAGCTGATCTGGATCGCCACTAAATATTATTCGAACGGAAGGATCTATATGAGTCACTATTCTGTACATAGTTGGTAAATCAATCATACTAGATTCATCAATAACTAGAAGGTGAAATGGTTCATCATCATTTGGCGTTATAGCCTCATTTCGCAAAAAACCAGCAATGGTTAATGTGTTAAAACCGATTGATTCATGCAACCTCATAGCTGCACGCCCGGATAAAGCTACAGCATGAATTTTGTAACCCATTTGAAAGAATGCGCGAAGTGCCGTCCTTAATACAGTAGTCTTTCCTGTTCCAGCTCCACCAGTTATACAACTTACAGCATTATTTAAGGATGTTAGTACTGCTTGCGTCTGCATGCTAGTCAACTGATATGGTAAATCTTGTATCGCTGAATAATATGCAACTTCTGAATCATCATTCTGCAAATCTCTCTGTGCTACAAGCTTAAGAAGACGCTTTGCCACTACTGATTCCATCAATATTTGTGCTGTTGGGTGATAATTACCCGTTTTTTTGTTGAGAAGGAATTGAGCTTTTTCACAACTTTTTTGAAATGCCAGCGACATAAGCTCATTTGAAGAAAGTAGTTTACGAACTGTGGGTCTTAAGTCTGCTTGTGATGTGTATGTGTGGCCTTTGCTAATCTCTTTTTTTATTGCGAATTCTACAGCTGCACTTAACCTTCTGCTATCATCGACAGTGACATTAAACAGATTCAGTCCGATGGCATCAACGTCAGAAAAACTCATACCAAAACCCAATAAAGAGTAGGGATTACGGCTCAACGCATCAATAGTTTTTTCATTATGATGTTTAATAATACGTTGCTGTATTTGGCTAGGTATTCTAATTTCAGACATCCAATTACATGCTTTCAGATTGGAATACTTAGCATAACCGTCATAGAGAGAGTTAACTGAATCATCACTCAGAATGCCTTTAAGGCGATGTCTAGATTCAGCGCTATCATTACGCAATATTTCATGGAAGTCTTTACCAAGCGTCTGCCAGAGCTCTCTGGCTTTGCTTTCACCGATACCTTTGAAGTCCTTTTCACGAGCAATAAAATTTATTAGTGTCTCACCACTGTTAGGTAAGGTGCAGACAACTCTATAAGGTTTATCATAAACATGTTGCTTCATCATATAATCACCAGCCTCAACATCTTTTATAATACGATGGCCAGTAACCTCCCATTGCTGCCCTATAGATGGTAATACTGGTAACATTGAAATGTCTGATTTAATGCTTATGAAATATTTGCCACTATTTAGCTCATATGAATTTTTTTTGAGTGGCACACCGGTGAACATGACATATTTAGTATTTTTAAAAGGTATGCTAGTTACACGGAGACAATCTGAATGATGATCGTGTGTGGGCCCCTCATTTATATTAAGTGCATTCAACGTGGCATCATCCCCATCTCAGAAAGTACTTCAGAGAGTTCACCAAATCTCGACAACTTAGCTTGAAGTTCATGCAGCTGAGCCTTCAACTCAATATTTTCTTTTTCTATTGCACTAAGTCGATTTAATTCCCGAGATCTTTGATTCGAAGATGTATCGTATTCCTTAGGCTTTAGAGAGTTAATTTTTGCTGCATGAGTAAGAGGAGGTAAGATATTTCGCTCTCGCAACGTTGATTCAAAATCAGCTAGCGCGTTTTTTAAAGCAGGATTTTGACGTAAGGCAGAAGTCCCGCAACAGATTGCTTTGGCAACTTCCACCCGATTTAATTGACCATTTCGTATAATCTGCGTTAAGTCACCATCAGTTTGTGTCGCAGACCACGTTTGAAATGCCTCTAAGTTAGCCTTCGCTTTTTGTGCTCCACTAAGTGTGATTGGAACCGTATCATTTTGATAGTTATTCCTCATAATCAACTCAACTCAACTCTTTCAGGGTGTCATTTAATACCTGAAGCAATATTGGGTTTTTTTTAGCATTGTCTTTGATTGCACTAATTACTGCTACAATATTATTTCTATGTACTTCTAAGTATTCAATTTTTGATTCTAATTTTTCTATTTTACTTCTAGCATCGACTAACTGTTGATACAAGCTTTTGTCTGACGGCGTTAAGGAGATAACAATATCTTTTGGCTTATCTCTAAAAGCCTGTTTTTTTATTTTGTAAGCACGTTGTATGTCAGGGTACTTTTCGTTGTCACTCAAGGTCGGCCTTGAAACATCTATATCTAAATCAGCTTTTACACGTAAAACGATTAAATCCCAAGTAAATGGTTTTCTACGCCAGCCAAAAATTAAGGTGCATATTTTACCGATTTGCTCACTGTTAAACTTTTTATTTGCCATTGTTTATATCTCTATCAGTGCACGCAACTCAAGCATATGTAGATGATGTTTTGCTTTTTCTGCGCTTTCTTTGTTCTGGAGAACTAGCCTTAATTTCTCTTCACTACTTGGTAAACTAATACTCTGTTTCTTAACAAGCTTGGCCTCTAAATCTGTAATACGAATTTCATTTATGCTAGAAATCAAACGTACAATCGATCCAGATTTAATCACTGGATTTTCAAGTACCTCAATCAATTGACGTAACATTTCAGTGTTTCTATGATGAGTTTTAAACCAAGCCTGCATAGTCTTGCTGTGATAAAGTTTTACATGCTTTGAAACTTGATTAAGACGTTGTTCCTGTACTTCTAAATCTTTTCTCAAGAGAGCGCAAGCATCTTTGTCGTGAGCGACATGACAAGATGAGGAACATAAAGCACACTGAGTAACAAAATCGTTTAAGTAGTCACAAGGTCTCAGTGTTAAATTTTGTGTGCATATACCAGTACTATGAACAGCCGCCGCGGAATCAGTCAACAATGCATATTCTTGCTGACTCTTTACTCGTAAGCTAACAGATCTTAAAACCTTCTCTTCCGTGTGATCACTTTTAAACAAAATATCATCAATTTCAGATGCTTTTTCAGCATGTGTTTTATGAACGTAGTGTAACAATTGTTCAGGATCACTTCGTCCTGACCATAAATTAATTAACTTATGTGGTACTCCACCGCGATCAGCTGCATCATTTAAATAATGGCGAAATTGATGAGGGTTAATAAAAAAAAGTTCTGAAAAACCGTTTCTTACAAAGATATTATTATAATTATTTATAACTCCATTCTTTGACAATTCACTGCCAAATATAGTTGATAATGATGTTAAAGGCACTAGAGACAAGTGTGATTTACCAAATGAAAACCCTGGATTACTGTTCACTATTTGGCTGCCTGTGAAGGCAAAAAGTGCTAATCTCAGATCAACTCGGCCACTTGAGCCGTTAAATGCAAATGGGAAAGCAGGGAATTGCTTTTTCATGTGCATAATCCAAGCAGATTGAAACTCTTGAAGTTCAGGCTTTGTATCAGCAGTTAGGGCTTTAATACCTAGATTTGATATTTCAACTCCCATCAATTTGGCACTATATTCACATTTGCTGCATATATGTAGTCTATCTTGAGAGGTCAAGTCGGAAATATGCTTAACAAACACAGATGCACCTCGTTTAAGGTTAGGACGAAATGCTCCGACAGTATTCCTAGTGACACGCACAAGACGTGATGTACCATCAAACAAGCCAAGCAAACAAGCAAGGCGGACAATGTCTGTGGATTGGCTGAAATCCGGATTTATATAATCGAGATTTTCTTTGGAAGGGATAAAACTACCAAGAACACTTTTTAAAGGTAAATCGGGATTCGCATAAAACCTTGCTAACACTCTCCCAGGCTCTGTTACCAATATCATATAATTTAGAGCACGTTCTACCACTGGAGCCATCTGGCTTATAATATGATTCTGATTATTTTTATATCCCTTTGAGCCCTGCCAATGCAGATAGTTAACAGTCTGTATTTTTCCATCTGACTGCTGAGTATGTTTTTTCAACGTTTGAACATGAAGAACTGTCTGTTCAGCAGATACCCGATTCGGCGCACTCATTGCTATTGCCGACATTACAGCTACAAATTGTTCTCGCTGATAAGTTTTAGAGTGCGTATTCCAGCTAGTTTCATCAATTGGTAAAAGATCGTGAACTATTGCTCCTAGTGCCATCAGTACTTTTTGATCTGGTAATTTAGTCTTCTTGTGGTCAATGATATCGAAACCAGCACGGTTTTCACTTTTATTGAGGCCTTTAGGGAGAATCAAATCATGTGGGATAAACTTATGTTCTGCCATCCATTTAAAAAAAATGGACAGTTTACCCGCATCTTTCAAGCCATCCAAACTGTCTTTTATAATTTTATTGTTTAATTTTGCAGGGTTGTTATTTATGACAGCTAACCATTTAAGCGTAGTTCTTTGTACGACTGCTTTATAAGAAATAGAGTGATTTGTGCTTACCAGATGACAAGTAAATGCAACAAGTAAAAGCCGAATATCATCAGGAAGAGGATCAGCTTTCTTTGTTGACGATATAGATAATTGGACTCCCAACTGGGCCGCGAAATAAAATATACATTTCTGCCCAATAGCAGAAGTATATATCCATCCTAGGTCATTCCAACTTGCTGCATCGCCATCAAAATTACGAGATGTAGTAAGTTCCTCTTGTGATAATGCCTTTATATACTTGTGTTGATTATCAATAAAACGATTAATTTCTGTCATCACGAACTCCTTGTCCAGCCTTTATTGTATCGTGACAAACTGTAATAGTTGCTTGAATGTATAGAATAGATTTACTTAATTTACGAAGCATATCTTTGTTTGAAGTCGCTAAGTTAGTGTTATATTTTAATGTTGCTTTGTCTAATATTTGCTTATGGTCAGCATGTAAATCAGGAAAGAAGTTATCACATCCATAACATCCCATCGGAGCTCCTAATTTGGATTGACAATCAGAGCAACTATGAATATTTATTTGTATCCCTATTTCTTCGTCAAACTCATTTTTCACTACGAATTCCGCATTTTTTTGAAGTTCTGATATTGACTGCGAAGCAAACTTAGAAAGGACATAATGGCTAGCTAAAGCTTGGTCAATCAGCAAGCGCGAGTCAAAATCAAGCTCGATATAAGGCTTTATTGCACTAAGAGTAACACCTGTAATACTAGCCAATACAGCAGCACTCTCACCCTTTCGAGCGCCCTCACTCAAAACAGTATGACGAAGGCGATTATTACTCAGCGAGAGTTTGTCTGATTCGATCCTATCGCTCTTAAAATGCAGTTTACGCATCCTATCAACAATATTTGCAGTCAATACACCGTCAGTTTTATGGAAGGACTGGGAATGAAAACCTGTAGATTTAAATAAATCAGTTTTACTATTAAATATTGTCTTTGGTGATAATAACTCCTGTGAACAAAATACAGGCAAGCGATTCATGATTTCATTAATGTCATCTAGACTGAGATTAATGTTTTCACCTAACAGTTTATTGGTTAATAGAGCTTGATATTTTTGTCGATAAATCAAGATTAATCTCGATAAATCTTGATCAATTCGATGTGAACGTCGTTCAACATCTTTCCTAAATTTTCCATTTTTCCCACGAAAGGTTCTAATATGCAGAACATCGACATCTGAAAATGATGGCTGTTGCTCAGGAATAGAGTCACCTAGCTGGCCCAAACGGGCTGAAAACTTAAAGCCAACGGGTAAGATGTCACACCACTTAATCTCTCTCAACTGAGTTGGACGTCTAATAATAGCGACCATTAATTGGATAGCAATTGTGGTTCCCAAATTATGTAACATCGTTTGCGTATAATGTTTATTGCCTATTCTTTTTAACTGTTCGCTGGTATCAAGTCTGATTTGCTCTTGTAAAGATTGATACTCAAATTCACTATAAACGCCTTTTACAGGATCTAAAATATTGGATCCACTCCCACGTCGCACTCGAGCCTCTTCATTAGCGATAGCAAAATTAGCGCCAGCTTGATAACAATGAAAACCTTTGAGTATCGCGAACCTAAGAATCGCGGTTAATTTATCCTTGTATGAATCAGAAAGTGTTGTCCATTTAGACTGCAAAACATTTAGAGTCAAATCGCCACCTAATGCTTTGAGTGCATAAGCGACATTCCTCACGGTGCCAGCAGAGTTTAGAGATACAAACTTAGCGACAAGAAGTCGATATTGAATAAAGCTTTCCTCATCAAAGTCGACACCGTGCATCCACGCTAAATTCACTTTAATTTTTGGACCCACAATCCAAATATCATCAAAAATATCAAATGGATATGTGTCATTTTTGGCTTTAAAAAGGCGAGGACCTTTGTAACTTAATAGCTCTAATGTGCCTTTAGCGTTCCGCACGTTATACTTCTCCGTCTATTTTGGGCATAAACTTGCTAGACCGCGCTGAGGATATTTCATGTACTCTGATTGCATTTCGCATGCTGTTATAAAGAAGACTCATTTCACTATTTTCAGACCATCCCATTGCGTACTTTCGGATATCCTCTATTTGTTGATCAGAGTAGCCAAGGCCTTTAGCTTGTATATCAAAGATTTCATTCCATTTATGGCGCAGTATATGCGGAGTAAAATGAAATCCGATGGATTCTGAAAGTACTTTAATGAGAGCTGAAAGAGAATTGAGCGCTAAGGGTTGTCCGCTTGTGTTGCCTTTTTCACTAATAAAGAGAAAATCATGTGAATCAGATTCGTATTGAGGCCTTATAGTCGAAATGTAAATCTTAAGACTTTTTAATAGTTCCAGAGATATTGATGACGCATGTGGCTTTGTTTTTTGCGCTGGTCTTATTGTTCGAGCATCTGTTACATCATTTGGTGTTCTTGTAACAAGAATTCTTGGCGCACTCCAATCGTCAACGATATCAGTAATTTTTAGCTTAGCAACTGCACCTTTTCGAATACCAGTTTCGATCAATAATTGTACAATCAACTGATTTCGTAATCGAGACCCTTTCCATGGGTTGTTGCTACTTGAAGGCTTTATATATTCAAGCATATCGAAATATGATTTATCTGGTATTGCTGACTCATAAGGATCTGAAGCAGCTGATTTATCGTCACCTAAACTACCTCGCCTCTCATCTATGAAACTTTTAAGTTTGGATAATGAGTCAGAAATTTTTTCAGATGAATTATTGTCATAGTGAAATATTGTATAAAGATAATCGATGTATGAAATAAACTGAAACAGTCTTACTGACACAGTGGACACAGCAACCTTATTATTTGAATTTCGAGTCTCATGCATACGAAGATACACAGGATTGTTAATTAACTTATCAATACTAACAACATTATGCTTATCTTGTTGACTTGAAATATTAAATTGGCAATGTCGTACGAATTTTTCTACCTCGTCCAAAGAGAAAAGTTGGCCCTCTCTAACACGCTCTACTATATCAATTTTCTCTTTTGTAAAATATTTATGTATGAAATTGATCGTATGGGTATATCTATTGCGGGTATTAAAAGCCTTTTGACCGTAGCAATCAGATATAAATGACCATAGAAAAAAGCAAACGGGTAAACCAGCATCATCGACGATGACAACATCTCTTTTGCCACTTAGAGAGGTAAAAATTGTGACTCTTGAATTCATTACAAATTATGCCAGTAGATAACAATTACTACCAACTTAGCATAATTTACAAAAAATAATGTAGAAATTTAAAATATCATTGTTTATATTACAATATACTTCACATTTACATTTACACTTTTTATCACAGTTATAATTCGCCGGCTTTATGATGGTTGAGAAATTTGGCTATTCGGTGTCTGAAATCACCGCCTTGTTTCTGATTAATTACCTAGTGAATTTATTGTTTGCCCCAAAGATTGGCCGCTTTATTGGTCGCATAG
>Ga0208031_1000284_pt1 | contig 11316 bp, 3 predicted proteins | sample MalvirAntarct_38_FD_184252 | JGI IMG/M metagenome (GOLD analysis project Ga0208031, IMG submission 184252) | Marine viral communities from the Global Malaspina Expedition - Malaspina viral metaG Antarct_38 (SPAdes) (version 2) | ecosystem: Environmental > Aquatic > Marine > Oceanic | place...
TGTTCATAGGTCAGTTGCTTGTAGGAATTCATCGTTCATCTCTTGCCGGAGAAAAAATGATCAGCCTACAGGTGACTGACCTCTTCTTCTACCTATTCAAGTTATGCACTTCGAAGTTGAATCCAAGTGATGATTCAATGTTATTGCGGGCTATAGCAATAAAAGTGCCGATGATAATAATTGGTAATCAGTAATCGCAGGAAAGTCAGTAAAATCAATATGAGGTTTCTGGCTGTCTGGATTGCTAATTCCGAGTTGATAACCCACGCCTGCTTTTTTCGATGCAGCTAAAATCACTTCACTGTCATCAATAAATAAACACCGCGATGGATTTAAGTTAAATTTATCAAATGCATATTGCCAAAATTGCGGGTGTTCTTTGGGATAACCGCTTTCATGGCTAGACAGCATCAGGTCTAAACCTTGGTCTAAGTTGGTATGGATTAACTTAAGCGCTAAACTTTGCGGGTGTGCATTAGTAAACAATATACGCTGCTTACTTGCTCCTGCTAAAGCACGTAAAAAAGGCATGCTGTCCTGACGGATTCTGATTCTATCTGCAGATGCATGATGTAATGCCAATATATCGAGGTTTAAATAACCTTGCCAGTAATCAAGGCAATACCAATCTAAGGTTCCCGCCACATCGAGATAAGCCTGTTTGACGAGTAAATTAGCATCGTCAACGCTAATGTTACGTTTTAGGCTCAATTGCTGCGGTACAACTTGTAACCAAAAGTGGTTATCAAAGTGTAAATCTAACAGCGTACCATCCATATCGATCAGCACTGTGTCTATGGCATTCCAGTCAAACATTAAATAATCCTTTATCGAAAAAAATTTAATAATCACTTGTTATCATGACTTGTGCTTATCTGATTTTATACTAGTCTTGATAAGAGTTTTTAATATTTATGGACCCTCAAGATATGGATATCTGTTTATTTTCACCACTTACTCGTGGGCGTTTCACAAATAATAGATCGTTGCTAACGTTGCCTTATGTCAGGGCATATTAATGTTAAGCCAGTTACATTCATTATTTGGCATAAGTATACGCCACGCCAGTGACCGTGATGCCATTATTATGGCCGAGCTTTTTTATTCAACTCGCTGCGACTTTTATCAACTTGGGTTACCCCAAATGACAGTTGATATGCTGCTACAGCAGCAATATCAACTGCAACAAATTTATTACAAAAGCCATTATCCTAATGCAAAGGATTATATCTTGTGCCAACAATCTGAAGTGATTGGTAAGCTGACGTTGGCGGTTAACCAAGAATACTTGCACCTTGTGGATTTGGTATTAGCGCCAGAAATACGCGGTAAAGGCTTAGGGACTGCTGTCTTAGAGGCGCTAAAACAAGATGCGATAGCGCAAAATGCTGATATTCGTTTGTCGGTAGCATTGGATAATCCAAGAGCGAAAGCGCTTTACCTACAACAAGGTTTTATCATCCACAGCATTTCACAAACCCATGAAACTATGTTGTGGCAATAACGCTCTTGTAGTCGGGGATGATAAAAGAAGGTTAATAGAAGGTTTTTAATGTAAGCCTTCTTTATTATAAGTATCAACTAATATATATTCCTGTTACCAAAAGGTTGCTGCGCTGTTTTTTGATAGACTGGTATCTTTTTATGGTACTGACTGTATTAGTTTTGTTGATCACATTCGCTGGTGATCGGCAGTAAACCGTAAAGGATTCATTATTAATAGCCTAGGTAATGCAGTTTGGCGTCTATCAGAAGCCATGATGCAACACCAGCTTAACTAGGTTTAATCATAAACTATCTAAGGAGAGAGACTATGGCAGATCCATTTGTCGGTGAAATTATTATGTTTGCGGGCAATTTCGCTCCCCGTGGTTGGGCTTTTTGCAATGGGCAAGTATTGTCCATTCAAAGCAATCAGGCTTTGTTTGCAATAATAGGTACTACTTATGGGGGGGATGGTACTACCACTTTCGGTTTGCCAAACCTGCAAGGCCGTGTGCCTGTGCATCAAGGCCAAAGCCTTGGTATGAGTCAATATAACCTGGGACAATCGGGTGGGACTGAAAATGTGACATTAACTGCTAATGAGTTACCCGCGCATGTTCATTCCGTAGCACTAAATGGAACAGGAAATACGAGCGTTGCATTTGGAGCTTCCTCCGCTAACGGTAATACCGCTACTCCAGGGCCAACCACGGTACCCGCCAAAGTGGTTAGTGGATTAACTGATCTTAATGCTTTTAGCACTACTGCACCAGACACCACACTATCGCCTGCGACTGCCACCACAACGGTTAACGTAAATGGAAATACTGGTATTGCCGGTAATAATATGCCAGTTCATATAGTACAACCTTATCAAGTAGTTAGTTTTATTATTGCTCTTGAGGGGCTTTTCCCTCCTCGTAATTAAATCTGAAACAATGTGGTTTAAATCTGTGAGTGAAAATGCGCGCAGGGATTGTGCGCTACTTGTATTTAAAACAAGCTAATTTAGGGGATATGTCATGCTGCAACATGCTTATAAAATAATTCATGCTTTTAAGAGTATTATGACTAGATTCTGGCATTCTTATTTTAAAATATTCATTGTAGGCAGTTTTCTTGCGATGACCTCCCTCTATGCTAGCGCACAAAACAGTTCTTTTGACTTTACAACTGGTGATACCGTAACGCTGACAAATGCGGGATCTGCGTTATCGAATCGAACAACATTTACACTGGAGTTTTGGGCCAAATTTACTAACGTCAGTGGAACCATCAATTTAGTGGATTTCACTGGCGGTGCCGATGCCGGTGGCCTCATATTGAACTCAAGTAAACTAACTGTCGATCTTGAGTGTGATTTTGGTTGCCTGACAGAAAGTAATGTGTTGTCGTTAAGCACAGGAACCTGGTATCACATTGCAGTTGTATTTGATAATGGAACTTGGGATTTTTATGTTGATGGCGTCGCACAGGGAATAAACGTTTTAGATCAAGGCGCCCGTAGTAGCGTCCCTAATTATACTGGATTTGGAGTGACCAATCTGTTGTTTGGTATGCAGAACCACGGAGCGGTAGATGATTTCGTCGGTGGTATCGATGATATACGTATGTGGAGTAGTGCGCGCACGCAAGTGCAGATTCAAAATAACCGCAGTATTGAGTTGGTAGGCAATGAATCCGGCCTGCTGGGGTATTGGAAGCTGAATGAAGCCAGCGGTACGACAGTCAACGATAGCCAGACTAACTCCTCAATGTTAACAGGTACTAGCAGCGGTATCGGGTATAACGCAACGGGTGCATTTGTTACCGATTCTGTTGCCCCTACAGTAAGCTCTATCACAGCCAGCACTGTAAATGGTACTTACAAAGTCGGGGACGTTATTAGTGTTCAGGTGAATTTTGATGAAGCGGTATTGGTTACTGGCACACCTCAACTCACACTTGAAACAGGCTCCACTGATCGCACCATTAACTACACCAGTGGTAGTAACTCCAGTACGTTGACATTCAGTTACACAGTTCAGTCTGGCGATACTTCGGCCGATTTAGATTATGTTGCGACCAATTCGCTGATGCTAAATAGTGGCACTATTCGCGATGCGGCAAATAACAACGCCACCTTGACCTTGCCTTCTCCCGGTACCGCAAACTCTTTGGGGGCGAATAAAAATATCGTCATCGATGGCGTGGCCCCGACAGTGTCATCTGTTAATGCCAGCACCGCGAACGGCACTTACAAACTGGGCGATATCATTAGTATCCAGGTGAATTTTAATGAAGCCGTGACTGTCACCGGTACCCCGCAACTAACGCTGGATACGGGTACAACGGATCGCACTATTGACTACGCAAGTGGTAGTGGTTCCAGTACGCTGACATTCAACTACACCATTCAGTCCGGCGATACGTCCAGTGACCTAGATTATGTCGCCACTAACTCCTTGGCATTGAATAGCGGAACCATCCGCGATGCCGCTACTAACAATGCGGCCCTCACATTGGCGTCCCCTGGCGCAGCTAATTCACTGGGCAATAATAAAGCGCTGGTAGTGGACGGCCTTGTGCCCTCTGTCACGAGCACCGCACCTGCGGGTGGTGCAGTATCAACAGATACCATTGTTGATTTCACCGTTGACTTCAGCGAATCAGTCAACAACATTTCTACCGATGACTTCGCTCTTGACACTACTGGTGGCGCGACTGCCACTATAGTCAGCGTCTCCGCGAGTTCAGGCTCCAGCTTGACGGTGAGAGTGAGCGGTATTACGGGTAACGGTACTATTAAGCTAAACTTGAATGGCTCTACCAATATTAGTGATGCAGCGGGTAACGCTGGCCCTGCTGCCTATACCAGCGGCTCAACTCATACTGTGGCTATCCCGACAGCCCCATATGCTCCTGCTATTGGCGCTGCAACGGCAGGTATTGGGCAAGCCTCCGTGGCTTTTAGCGCACCAGCAAATAATGGAGGCTCTGCCATAACGGGTTATACAGTGACATCTAACCCTGGTGGCATTAGTGCTGGTGGTAATGGATTTACAACTTCTCCGATAACGGTAACTGGCCTAACGAATGGTACGGCTTACACCTTTACTGTGACGGCAACTAACGCCATTGGAACAAGCTCTGCATCAGGTGTTTCAAATTCAGTGATACCCAAAGTTAACCAGACAATTACCTTTGCTAATCCGGGTGCACAAAATATCGGCACTAGCCCGACGTTAACTGCAACATCAGATTCATCGTTAACCGTCAGTTTTAGTTCATCGACACCAGCGGTTTGTACAATTACGAGCGGTGGAACCCTGACCTTTGTGTCAACTGGCTCCTGTACCATAGATACAGATCAGTCAGGTGATATTGCCACTAATGCAGCCACTACAGTGACACAATCGTTTACTGTGAATCCGGTCGTTCCAGGTGCGCCTATCATTGGTACCGCTACAGTCGGTAATGCTCAAGTCAGCATCACCTTTGCTGCGCCTGCTGACAATGGTGGTTCGGCGATTACGGCTTATACGGTAACCTCCAGCCCCGGTGCTTTCACGGGTACAGGTGCAGGCTCACCAATTTCAGTGACGGGATTAACCAATGGAGTTGCCTATACCTTTTCAGTGACTGCGACTAATGGAGTAGGTACAGGCTCGTTTTCAGCGGCATCAAACAGTGTTACGCCCAAGGCTGCGCAAACTATTACCTTTGCAAACCCTGGCGCTCAAAATTTTGGTACTGCGCCAACATTAAGTGCTACGGCTACGTCTGGTTTGACACTCACTTTTAGTTCCTCCACAGCAGGTGTTTGTACCATTACCAGTGGCGGCACCTTGAGCTTTGTCACCACAGGCACCTGTACCGTTAATGCCAATCAAGCAGGTAACAGTGCTTATCTACCAGCAGCGCAAGTGAGCCAGAGTTTCTCTGTCAATGCTGTGGTGGCAGGCGCGCCAACTATAGTTACAGCTACTGCCGGTGATACTCAGGCGAATGTTAGCTTCAGCGCTCCAGCTAGCAATGGCGGTGTCGCGATTACTGGTTATACAGTGACCTCAAGCCCAGGCGGTTTGACCGCCAGCGGCGTAAGCTCACCATTAACGGTAACGGGTCTGACTAATGGCTTGGCGTATAGTTTTAGTGTGACAGCAACCAATTCAGCAGGTACAGGTTCGGCCTCAAGCGCATCCAACAGCGTGACGCCGCAGGCTGCGCAGACAATTACCTTTAGTAATCCAGGTGCACAAAGCTTTGGCACAACACCAACCTTAACGGCCAGTGCTAGCTCAAGCTTAACACCAAGTTTTACCTCATCTACCACTGGAGTGTGTACTATCACCAGTGGCGGCACCTTGAGCTTTGTCACCACAGGTACCTGTACCGTTAATGCCAATCAAGCGGGTAACAGTGCTTATCTACCAGCTGCGCAAGTGAGCCAGAGTTTCTCTGTCAATGCAGTTGTTGCGGATGCGCCAAGTATAGGTACAGCTACCAGAGGAGATGCTCAAGCCAGCGTGAGTTTCACGGCGCCAGCCAGTACTGGCGGCGCAGCGATTACGGCTTATACCGTGACCTCAAGCCCAGGTGGTTTGACAGCGAGTGGTACAGGTTCACCATTAACAGTCTTGGGGCTCACTAATGGCACGGCGTATACCTTTAGTGTCACGGCTCAAAGTGCTGCGGGCATCAGTGCCGCGTCGAATGCCTCTAATAGTGTGACACCGATAGGGTCACAAACGATTACGTTCCCTAACCCAGGCGCACAAAACTTTGGCACAACGCCGACATTAACGGCCAGCGCTAGCTCAAGCTTAACACCCAGTTTTACCTCATCTACCACTGGAGTGTGTACTATCACTAGTGGCGGTGCCTTGAGCTTTGTCACCACTGGCACCTGTACTATTAATGCCGACCAGGCGGGTAACGCCAGCTATTTAGCGGCAGCTCAGGTGAGCCAGAGCTTTTTTGTCAATGCAGTTGTTGCGGGTGCGCCAAGTATAGGTACAGCTACCAGAGGAGATGCTCAAGCCAGCGTGAGTTTCACGGCGCCAGCGAGTACTGGCGGCGCAGCGATTACGGCTTATACCGTGACCTCAAGCCCAGGTGGTTTGACAGCGAGTGGTACAGGTTCACCATTAACAGTCTTGGGGCTCACTAATGGCACGGCGTATACCTTTAGTGTCACGGCTCAAAGTGCTGCGGGCATCAGTGCCGCATCGAATGCCTCTAATAGTGTGACACCGATAGGATCACAAACGATTACTTTCCCTAACCCAGGTGCACAAAGCTTCGGCACCACACCAACCTTAACGGCAAGTGTAAGCTCTGGTTTAAGCTTAAACTTTACTTCATCAACTACTGGAGTATGTAGCATTAGCAGTACTGGTGTGCTGACCTTTATCACTACAGGAAGCTGTACCATTAATGCCAATCAAGCGGGTAATGCCAGTTATACCGCAGCGGCTCAAGTAAGTCAGACTTTTGCGGTGAATGCAGTAGTGGCTGGGGTGCCGATTATAGGCACTGCGACAGCTGGCGATACTCAAGCGACGGTGAGTTTTACGCCGCCAAGTAATAATGGTGGTGCTGCAATTACGGGTTATACCGTAACCTCAAATCCAGGCGGTTTGACAGCTAGCGGCGTAAGCTCACCATTAACGGTCTTGGGGCTCACTAATGGCATGGCGTATACCTTTAGTGTCACGGCTCAAAGTGCTGCGGGCACCAGTGCCGCGTCGAATGCCTCTAATAGTGTGACACCGGTAGGATCACAAACGATTACGTTCCCTAACCCAGGTGCACAAAGCTTTGGCACCACACCAACCTTAACGGCAAGTGTAAGCTCTGGTTTAAGCTTAAGCTTTACTTCATCGACTACCGGAGTATGTAGTATTAGCAGTACTGGTGTTCTGACCTTTATCACAACAGGAAGCTGTACCATTAATGCCAATCAAGCGGGTAATGCCAGTTATACCGCAGCGGCTCAGGTAAGTCAGACATTTGCGGTGAATGCTGTAGTGGCTGGCGTGCCGAGTATAGGCACTGCGACTGCGGGCGATACTCAAGCGACGGTGAGTTTTACGCCGCCAAGTAATAATGGTGGTGCAGCGATTACGGCTTATACCGTGATCTCAAGCCCAGGTGGTTTGACAGCGAGTGGTACAGGTTCACCATTAACAGTCTTGGGGCTGACTAATGGCACGGCGTATACCTTTAGTGTCACGGCTCAAAGTGCTGCGGGCACCAGTGCCGCGTCGAGCGCCTCTAATAGTGTGACACCTAATGGCGCCCCAGTGATTAATTCGAGTCCAATATTGAATGTTGATCAGGGAGCAAGTTATAGCTATACCCTGACAGCGGTAGATACCGTTGGCGATACTCTCACTTATAGCGCTTTAAACATACCAATTTGGTTAAGCTTCGATACAGCAACAGGTAACTTAACCGGTGTGCCAAATAGAGATAATATTGGTAGTCATGCCATTGAATTAAAAGTAACCGATGCGGCAGGTTTATTTGTGACGCAAGCATTTACTTTGGACGTTAATGCTACCAATAGTGCTCCGGTTGCGAGCGACACCAGTGTCACATTAGACGAAGATGGTTCATTGAGCATTAGCTTTAGTGCCACGGATCCTGAAAATGATGTCCTTAGTTTTGAGGTATTAGCTCAGCCAACATCAGGTAAGTTAGACAAGCATGGATCGGTCTGGTTATACACACCAGAGGCTGATTTTAATGGTGATGATAGCATAAGCTTTATTGCTAAAGATGCTGAGCTAAGCTCACAACCTGGTGTAGTGAGCATCAAAGTTAACCCAATTAATGATGAACCTAATGCTATAGATGATAGTTATAGCCAAAGTGTATCAACCGACAGTAGCTATATCCTTGCTGTACTTGATAATGATACCGACGTTGATGGTGATACCTTGACCATTGATGGTGCTGCTGCCGATGTCGGGGATGTACAAATTGTAGCGTCGCAGCTTAAGTATCAAGCGCCTACAGATTTTGTCGGCCCTGTGACTCTGCGCTATACCATCTCGGATGGCCAAAAAGGCAGAAGCAATGCCAAAGTGCAGCTGATTATTACTGGTGAAAGCTCTGCGGATGCGCCTGTGATTACCGTTCCTGCGGACATTACCGCTAACGCGACAGGGCTGTTTACTAAGCTTAAGTTAGGTGTGGCGACTGCTGTGGATAAAGCCGGCAATAAACTGGCAGTATCTTTAGTCAATACTCAACAATTATTTGCACCAGGCGAACACTTAGCCTATTGGCAGGCTACAGATAGCCAAGGTCTCAGCTCAATTAAATCCCAGAAAGTGACGGTTAACCCTTTGATTTCGATTAGTCGAAACCAGGTTGTTGCTGAGGGGAGTGAAGTGCAATTGAGCGTGTTCTTAAATGGCCCTTCACCGCAGTACCCCGTGAGGATTCCCTATACTGTGTCTGGTAGTAGTGATGCTAATGACCATGACTTAGTCGATGGTGTGTTTATCATTGAATCAGGTTTATCGGCGAGTTTTAGCACCAATATCTTTGATGATGCAATTACAGAAGTCGATGAAGACCTAATTATCAACTTAGACCCAAGCATCAACATTAGTCACCAGAGTGAGACACGCTTGATCATTACTGAAGCCAATATTGCCCCGCAAGCTAGCATTCAAGTGACTCAGTCTAATGAACTGCGTAGTCAAGTGAGTAAGGTCGATGGCAAGGTGTATCTTAAAACTCTAACTCGCGATGCTAATGCACTAGATAATCTTTCAGAAGTTTGGTCTACAGGCAGCTTAGTCCTTGAAAGCGATGAACAGGGCAGTTATTTTGACCCAAGTGGACTTGATGAGGGTAATTATCCGATTAGCGTTGTCGTGACTGATGATGGTATTCCTGAATTATCGACAACGGTGCAATTAACCTTGTTGGTTAAATCAGCATTACCAATACTTAGCGGTGACGATTCTGATGGCGATTTAATACCGGATGATCAAGAAGGTTTTACTGACACAGACAGCGATGGTATCGCCGATTATCTTGATGCAATTAATGAATGTAACGTGCTGCAAGAAAAAAGTCTTGAACAGTCAAACTTCCTTGCCGAAAGTCAGTCAGGCGTGTGTTTGCGCTTAGGTAATACAGCGCAGCTCAATGGAAGCGATGGGATCGAAATTCAAGAGGATGATTTAATCGAGGATCTACAAGCGGATAATCTCGGTGGTCTGTTTGATTTTGAACTTACGGATATCCCTAGATTGGGAGACAGCGTTACTGTTGTTATACCTCAAACCTTACCCGTACCCATGAATGCCGTGTATCGCAAGTTTGTACGTGGTAGTTGGCAAGACTTTGTGTCTAACGCCAACAACTCAGTCATGTCTACTGCGGGTAATCCGGGTTATTGTCCTCCACCAGGCGCAGCTGAATGGCTGCCTGGATTAACTGAAGGCCACTGGTGTGTGCAATTAACCATAGAAGATGGCGGCCCGAATGATGACGATGGCATAGCTAATGGCAACATAGTTGATCCTGGTGGGGTTGCTGTAATGCTGAATGGCAATGCATTACCCCTTGCGGTTGCCGATGCTATTACAGTGCTAGCTAATCAGGGTATTGAAATTGACGTACTGGCAAACGACAGTGACGCAGATGGCGATACCTTGACGGTTAAGCAAGTGAGCAGTCAGTTTGGTACTGCTGAGGTGTTGGATAATCAGCAAATAAGTTACTTACCAGCGGAAGATTTCATTGGGATAGATGTATTGGTGTATAGCATAAGTGATGGTAACGGTGGGACTGGTAGCAACAAGTTAACCGTGACAGTTGTGGCGAATAGAGCCCCAATTGCAGTGGATGATATGGCCAATACCGATGATAAAACAAGCTTGATATTGGATGTCTTGAGCAATGATAGCGACCCCGATAATCAGTTATTGAGTTTGATCGCAGTTAGCGCTCAACAAGGTGGCGTGATGATTGAAAATAATAAGGTACGTTACATACCAAAAGCTGGTTTTGAGGGCGTCGATACTGTGATTTATACTATCAGCGATGGTCAAGGCGGCGAAGCCACCGCTAATGTGATAGTGACAATTGAAGCCTATAAACCTCAGGTTGTCGACAATGAATCAAGTGGTGGTAGCATGCACTGGCTTTGGAGTGGTCTGTTACTATTGGTGATAATGCTGCGTATTAAACCGGAGGGCGGTTTTAAATATTATAAGGTTCTGTCATTGAGTCTAATGGCGTTACTGGCCAGCTCGAGCCATGTTCAGGCCCAAGGATCATCTTCGGTATCACCTTGGTATTTGGATGGCATTATTGGTTTTAGCGAATCAGTTAACACCCAAGCGGAGTTACAACGTGAAATCCCAACAGGGCAGATAGAGGCTTTTGATAAGTCAGATACCAGTTTTGGTTTAACAATTGGTTATCAGGTTACACCGTTACTCGCTTTTGAGCTCGGCTATATAGACTTTGGTGAAGGTTCAGCACAGATAAGTGGTGAAAGTTTACATACTGGCCAATATCATGAGTTACTAAAAGCTGTATCGCCAATATTACCTACGGGGTTCAGCGTTGGTGTCGACTTGAGTTTAGTCGAGCATGATGGATGGCGATTTTCAGTGCCTGTAGGTCTGTTAGTTTGGGAGTCTGAAGTCAAAAGTTACTCTCAAGGACAGACGTTAACAACTCAGTTTGATGGCACAGATTGGTACACAGGTATGCATTTAGATTATCAATTTACTCGCAACTGGTCTGCAGGTTTAGGGATGGATTATATCGCTTTGGCACCTAACGATATATTGAGCTATCAATTCAATCTTCGCT
>Ga0208031_1000301_pt1 | contig 10686 bp, 11 predicted proteins | sample MalvirAntarct_38_FD_184252 | JGI IMG/M metagenome (GOLD analysis project Ga0208031, IMG submission 184252) | Marine viral communities from the Global Malaspina Expedition - Malaspina viral metaG Antarct_38 (SPAdes) (version 2) | ecosystem: Environmental > Aquatic > Marine > Oceanic | place...
ACGCCAGAAATGGGAAATCTCAATTATTCAATGATCTGTCTTTGACGTCGTCTTTACTCGTGTAAAGAAAGTTGACGACGCGAACGACAATCGACCTCATCGCCAGAAGAGTTCTTAAACAAAAGCGGACACTGCTCTAAGCGGAGTTTATGCCCGTAACGGGCTCCTTTGTAGACGCCAGTCATAGGGCGGGCTACTTGCATAGACGTTAAGTATTATTCAGCCCGTCGTTCTCTTTCCGCGCCTAGTAATGCCCGTTTTCGCTCCAATCCCCAGCGGTATCCGCCAAGACTTCCGTCACCCCTTAAGACCCGGTGGCAAGGAATGAGCACGCCTATACGGTTTTTTGCACACGCCGAAGCAACTGCCCTGACCGCTTTTGGCTTGTCGATTTGCTGAGCCACCTCGCTATAGCTGAGAACGTCACCTTCTCGGATGCTCAACAGGAATTGCCATACCTTCATTTGAAACGCGGTTCCCCGCATATCAAGCGGTAAGTCAGGCCTTGGGGCACCTTTGCTGATATGCTGATCCAAGGCTTCCATCCAGGCATCAAGTTCGGGGGCGTCTTGCGCAGGTGAAATGCTCAATTCGGCACTAGGGAATTCCCCTTTCAGGTTGGTGACCAGTGACACTTCATTATCACCGAATTGGACAAAACAGACTCCCTTATCCGTCGCTGCCATGGCCATCAGGCCAAGAGCGGTGTTTCGGCAAGCGTAGGTGATGACTTCACCAGCACCGCCTGCTCGGTAGGCCTTGGGCGTCATCCCGATATTGCGTGTCGCTTCACCGTAGACGCGGCTAATGGAGCCAAATCCCGAAGAAAAAATTGCATCGGTTACGCTGTCGCCTTCTTTCAAGGATTGCTTGAAATGCCGCATGCGAACCGCATCTTGATAGGCTTTAGGTGAGACGCCAAAGGCTTTTTTAAATATTCTTTGTAGCCTTGAAGGAGACAGCCCTGCTATCTCAGCCAAGTTAAATAGTGTTAGCCGCTCGTCGGCATATTCCTCAATATGACGGGCTACCTCCACCAATCGAGCTACTCGTGGAGTGCCTTCCGTCGCTTGGCAACGCTTGCAAGGCCTGAAACCAGCCAGCACGGCGCTTGCAATAGTTGGAAAAAATCTTAGGTTTTCGGGCTTGGCTGGGCGAGCGGAGCAGGATGGTTGGCAGAATACGCCCGTCGTGATAACGCCATAGAAAAACTGTCCATCGAAGGACTTATCCCTTGCTTGTATTGCTACTCGCATCAGCTGTTCAGATGGCATCGACATGACGTAACCCTTTGCTCGAATTTGACAATATGTAGTTGAACTGACTTTGCGAGGCGTATCTATCCGATTATTGCTGAGTAATTTCAAATCGAGCAATTTATTGCGTTAGGACACCCTGAGCAAGACAGAGCAGCGAAAGTGAATTAGAACGCAATAATCGGATGTTTTGAGTTTTGATCACCCCCTAAGCTGGTTACAACATGTATTAACTTGGACAGGCACTCACTATGACATCTTCAATAAACACCGCTATGGGCGCTCGTGAATGGGTAATGTTGATCGTTCTGTCCGTCCTGTGGGGAGGATCATTTTTCTTCGTCGGTGTAGCTGTTGCAGACCTGCCGCCACTCACAATTGTTACGCTCAGGGTAGGAATCGCTGCCATAGCGTTATGGAGCTTCGCGTTGGTCATGGGGTTGCGCCCGCCAAAGAGCTTGGGGGTTTGGGCGGCATTTCTGGGAATGGGGTTGTTGAACAATGTCATCCCCTTTGTCTTCATCGTTTGGGGGCAAACTCAAATTGCGTCTGGACTGGCATCGATCCTTAACGCAGCAACTCCGATATTCACTGTAGTTGTCGCTAGTATGTTCCTACCTGACGAGCGTGCCACGCCCTTGAAAATTGTAGGAGTAGTGGTTGGTTTTATCGGAGTAGTTGTGATGATCGGCTTACCCGCTATCGATGGCGACAACAGCCTGCTAGCACAACTCGCTATCATTGCTGCAACTGTGTCCTATGCGTTTGCTGGCGTGTATGGTCGCCGATTTAAGGCAATGACTATAAACCCTATGATTACTGCTGCTGGCCAGGTCACTGCATCAGCGCTCGTGTTGGCTCCAATCGCCCTGATCGTAGACGGTCCTCTTGATATTGCAGCGCCCAGCATGAGGACATGGGGCGCTATCGTTGGGCTTGCCGTCCTCTCTACAGCTGTCGCTTATGTTCTCTATTTCAAAATATTGGAGTCAGCAGGAGCCACCAACCTGCTACTAGTTACATTGCTGGTTCCTGTCTCAGCGATACTGCTCGGATCACTTTTCCTAAACGAATCACTGGAGGCTGTCCATTTTGTGGGAATGGCGCTGATTGCTCTGGGCTTATCTGCCATCGATGGACGGCTATGGCGGCGCAGCAAAATGGCAAAAGCCTAACGCCTACTGAACAGAAAAGGCATGCAGCGTGAATGCCAGCCGAAGTCATGAAACAACCTTCTGGAATTGCTCCGATACGCGTGACACGCCCTAGCCTCAAACTGAGTCCTTCGGATTCGGACCTGAACGTTCGCTTTGCGACCGTAGCGCACTCAATAGATCTTCTTTTCCGGAGGTGCTTTGGTTTCGTTCAGTGCAAAGGTCAGATTGCGATCGCCCCAATCTCCTTCTGAATTTCTGCGGACACACCATGGACACAATTTGGACACAGGCTCAATTTCATGTGCCAAACAGGACAATTTTAAAGGTAGGGCAAAGGTAACTGCCTGATTCGAAGCTTGGGGAGTGCAGTTTCGAAGACTGAGTGTGACCGGAAAAGGTTGCAGCATGTTGATCTGCCATCGAAATGGCCCGCCCGTCAGGATTCGAACCTGAGACCTCCGCCTCCGGAGGGCGGCGCTCTATCCAGCTGAGCTACGGGCGGTTTTCAACAAAGTTGGCATGTTTGACCGTTGCCTTCGGTTCCGGATTTTTTCAGTGACCCTTGCCTCCGGAGGGCGCCGCTACTACCCGATAGCAAGTGGTCTTAATAGACCAAAAATCTGCATGATAAATTACTTACTCCAAAATTTGTTGCCATAAAAAATCCCTATATGTCAGTATTTTGACCGATTAACGCCGATTTCGGGCACAGGACTGATAGGATTTGGATGTCCGGAAACAGGACATTTGATCGGTGCCCCCAGCTAGCTTTTGACCTTAGTTGAGCGTAGTTTACTCTCCCATAATTCGACCGCAACTGTTAGGAAATGAGTGTCCGGAAATCGGACAGCGACTAGGTCGTTGGCGTCTTCTAATCTTTTCATGAGATAACGGTAGCCCCCGCTTCCCGGGGCTATAAGGCGCCAGTTTTAATCCCATTGGATCGGTCTGTGTATCAGCAGCTGTCAGGAGTTACGATAGACCCTATTAGTGCTGGTGGTAATCCCCCCGGAAACTTTCTGATCCACAAGACTCGAACAGCGCCGTCAATGATCCTCGAAGCCGTGCCCCCTTGACTAGCACGCTTAGGGTGTTTTCGGAAGGACGGGCCATCGCCGATGACGTTTAGGACGCCATTCGATTGCCCAATTTATCAACTAGGTGCCGCGCAAGACGCAGCGTCAGGGCGAGCACGGTGACGGTCGGATTGGCCCAGCTAACCGTGGGTAAAACGCTCCCACCGGCGATGTAAAGGTTGTCGATGCCGTGGACTTTGCAGTTTTCGTCAACGACGCCATCGCGCGGATGCTTCGACATCCGGGTGGTACCCAGCTGGTGATTGGAATGAAGGATCTCGTCGGACACACCAACTGAGCCCGTGAGCATACCGATGCCGTTACGCAGTAAGCAGTCGGCAAGCAGGTCGCCGAAAATTCGGTGTGACCGTCTGTCGATTTCTGAAAGCTCCCAATGCAGGCGCACGCGCGACAGCCCGAATCCGTCTTTCTCGCTCGTCAGGGTCAGGCGACTGCTGGCGTTCGGGGCCTGCTCAAAGAATAGCCCGACTCTCGGCGCCGCATTCGCGTCCATGGCGGGTGTCCTGTAAAAGTGCGCCCTTGCGTTCAATACGCCGAGCCGTGCCTGCGCGTCGGCACGGAGTCCAGCACAATACGTGAATTTGCGGCCATCTCTGGTGCTCGCTACTCCAGTCCACCTTGCGAGCGCAGGGTTCGGCGCCAGCTCTATTCCTTCAACGGAAACGTGCGGATGCTCCATGAACCATCGGCCGACATTATCGTGTGCGTTTCCTACGCCCTCCGGGGATCGGTCTTTCGATGCGAGCATCAATCGTGGGGTCTCGATGCCTCCAGCGGCGATAATGAAATACTTCGCGGTAATGGTGCCGGAAGCACCAGCGAGAGTGCGCACGGTGAGGCGGGCGACAGTATCGCCGTCGTCAGTTAATTGGATGCTGGTCACGCATCCGTTGATCAAAACATCTATTGAGTCGGAGCGCTCCAGGAAATGTCGATTCTCTCCGGCAAAGTCAGCTTTAGGCTCGCCGAATCGCCAGATCCCTGGAAGAAAGTTATTATCGTCAAGTCGCAAGAAGACGTACTCACCGTGCGCCTCGAAGGCATTCGGGTCGAAACAGCCGTCCCGTACATGAAGTCGTTTTGCCGCTTCCCAATAGTGTTCAATAAGCTCGGCTCCGTCGAGCGGCCATCCGCTGTTGACGACCCACGGTCTAGTGTCGAAGTCGATAGGGTCGAACACCGCGCAATACCCGGCCCAGAGCGCGGTGGCGCCCCCCAGCTGCCGAGCTCGCGTTTCGGTCAATGGATAGTGGAGGCCGCTAACATAACCCGCCAGGCAATCGTCGCCGGCTGAGCTTGCTTCGTTGCCGCCTGCTTCCAGTAGCAGCACGCTGTAATGGGCGCCCAGAGCGCGTGCCAGAGTGATGCCGGCAGGACCCGATCCGACGATGGCGATGTCGGCATTTCGATTCAGTGCAACGGACGGATCCAACGCATCGTAGATCATGGCTCTGCTCCTTTGCAGGCTGAAGTTGCGTACAAGGGGCTGCTTGGAATCTTCCGGAATCGGCGCGGGAAACGATTGGCATCGCCCACACATCCATATGTTTGCGCGGTTGATTTACCTTCCCGCGTCTGCAACTATTAAATAGATTACCGTGGCGCAATATGCAGCGCGTCTGCTTTCGGAATCATCGTAAATTCTATCACTTTAGCTCAAGGAGAGATTTATGAATTCGAAATATCAGCTTGCGTCACGTCTTGCGAATGCTTCGGCTTTATTGCACAAAGGATCTGTGAAAGCGGTAAGACTGACCGACAAAGCCCGAGCCGACGGTAAGGTGCAGGCCAGCTGGGGCTCAGCAATGCGGCGTTGACACTCTTTCATTCTGGTTGGTGTTCATGACGATCGATTTGCGATCGTCATGACCCCACCTGCGAAGCTAAGGTGCTATCGTGGCCCCCCTCAGCAAGTTCAATCTGAAACCAGTAGAGCAGCTCGTTCTACAAGGCACGTCTTTCTGCAATATTGACTGTACCTATTGCGATCTCAGCCCAGAAAGCCGACGAACTAAATCCCAAATGCCGATCGATCTGGCCCTGAGACTGGTCAGCGAACTTATTGGCGAAGGATTGCTCGGGCCCGAGTTAGTCGTTGTCTGGCATTCCGGAGAACCGTTAACCCTTCCGCCCGACTATTATGCGGAAGCGATTGAAGCGATTACCACTCTTTGTCAAAAGCATGCGCCCGAAGTGTCAGTGACGTTCGATTTTCAGACCAATGCCACGCTTATCGACGATGCCTGGTGCGATTTTTTCGAAAAGTATGCCTCGGTGGTCAACCTCGGTGTCAGCTGCGACGGACCTGAAGAACTTCACGGCGCCTTTAGGGTCGACAGAAAGGGGCGGAGTACCTTTGATAGCACGATGCAGGGAATGGATGCGCTCGATCGCAGGGGAATCAAATACAATGTGATCGCTGTCGTTACGAGAAGGACATTGGCGAACCCCGAGGCATTCTTGGATTTCTTTTTCAATCGGCGCCGTTCCCTGACCGATTTTCATATCAACGTGTTGGCCAGTCCCATTGCTGACGGTGGGGATTTGCAGTACGGTTCGACTGACAGAAGCACGTTTTGCCAGTTCTATCGCCGCATGTTCGCTTGGTGGGAGGCAAAGCGAACGGCGGGTGAAGACTTCCCGATTCGGAATCTGTCCCAAGCTCTCGAACGGCTTGAGATGTACGGTCGACCCAATGCTCCGTGTTACGTGCGCGAGACGAGTGCGCCACTGCGTTCGCTCAACTTGGATACAGCAGGCAACCTGACGACTTTCTATGCGGGTCTGGACATCGCAACGGAGGCGGACCGCTATGGCGACGGCGCAGGGCTATCGCTCGGTAACATTAGATGCTCCTCGCTTGCTGACATGCTTCGTTCGTCAAAACTCGCGATGATGATGGACGATTTCAACAGTAGCCATCGGTGGTGCGCCGAGAAATGCGAGTACTTTTCCGTCTGTCCGGGGGGGTTTGAGCTGATACAGTGGCGCGATAAGGATAATGTTGGCCGCGATACGCCGGAAACGGTGGAATGTGTCATCCACGCGAAGGCTTTGACCGACGCCGCGCTGGATTTCATCGATTCCTCTGACCGTAGCTAGCACACCGAGTTGTATGGACGCAGTCAGTCGTCAGTCAGTTGAGTCGCCGCGGTCCGTCGAGGCGGCCGACCCATCTTTAATGTACTCGTTCAGAGCATTTAGGAGCCAGTTCCAGTGATGGGCGCAACAGAAGCCCGGAGAGGTGGCGATGATCCAGCGTTCGACTTTGGCTCCAGTGCGGGCCAATGCCTCGAAGAATGTTTCCATCCGTTCGGATGCCCGCCCGCGCAATGCGTCGATGGATAACGCAGGCACAGCACCAAGGTTGCCGTTGTAGTCGTTGATGAAGTAATCCAGATCTATATGGACGACAAGTCGGCCTTCGGGAAGTGAACGCAAAAGGCGAGTTGCATCGTCACTGCAGACGTATGTGCCCAGTTGATCCGCTGATTGCCGTGTTCGTTTTTCAATACTGGCAAAACGGGCATTCGGGAGCAGGGGGTGTGCAACTGAACGGCTCACGACAGCGGACCGTTTTTGGCGGCTGTCGGCTACATTATTTAAATGCAGGACGTGAACTGGTTGCGGAAGGTAGTAGAGCGCGGTTACAAAGCTACCAATTCCGACTGCGCCGCTGCGAATGGCAGCTGGCCAGTCGGCCGGCCTGGCTGGATTGAACGGCTGGCAGGCACCGGGGTCAATGAGGCCATCGGGCGTCAGCACCAACAAGGTGTCCATCATGTCCGTATGGTCATCGAGATGGATCATTACGAGCGGTTCCGGCGAATTGCTTGCCGCCAGACATTGGGAGACGAAGTAACCGGTCCAGCTATCCTCCATGCATAAATCGTAGTCGGCTAGTCGCGCATGGAATCGAGCGAATTCGCCTTCAGTCACCGAGGCGGGAAGCGAGTAAGCGTTGTCGGCAAGATGTGGGTCGGCATCATGGTGCCCGAGATCCGTCCCAGACAGCACCAGTCGCAACCGATCAAGGTCAACGGTTATCTTCGTACTGCGGGCAAAGACCTGTAATTGGTCATGAACCTCCACCTCACCGAGCTCGCGATAGGCATCGCGATCCAGCGTCAGGGCAGACTCGATTGCCGCTTCGGATTTGTCACAATAGGTCATACCCGAAAGGCTCCATCTAGAAGTCCTTGTGAAACCGCAGCGCCACTGCTGATCATTTCGGGCCTTGGATCATCCACCCATCGGGGGAACGCCTGCCGTACCTGCCGGTACACAACCCGGCACGTCTGGCGCAGTTTGCCGCCGCAACCCAATACGTCGTCGCCGTGTTCGATCAGCGTCCAGTTTGGCCAAACGGGATCTCTGGCTGCGCGTACACGCCGGAACGCCTCGGACGGTGAGTACCCCAATCGCACGAGAAGGATCGCCGCTGCCGCCGCCGAGCGCGAGCGCCCCAAGTGACAGTGCACCAACAAGTGTGACAACTCCCCGTCGTCCAATGCATCCGCGTAGCGACAGAGCGCCATGGCGTCTTCTCGCCCCGGTGCGCGCCTGCCTTCGGTTGAATCGAGCGCGTCGTGTAGTTCCAGAACTAAGTGACGGCCTTCGCCGTGAACCTGGGCGGTGCGCGGCAGCACCGTGCCCGGGTCGACGAGCGAAACGACATGGCTTACAGCCGTTGGCACCCCTTGGTTAATTTCCTCCAAACCGAGCACGGAAAGGCGGAACTCGGACGACACGCGCGACATTGTCGCTTCTTTCACTTGGACCACCTCCGGCTGGTTTACAATTGAAGTCCACCTGCATGAGTCGTATAAACCCGGAGCATTAAAAGGTCTGACTTGAATTGCACTTAGTTAAACATAAGTATCTATTTTCCATAAAAAAAGAACTGGAAGAGGATAGGCTTAAAATTGCGAGACCCTACCGGTTTATCCCCTCAGCCTATATCAATGCATGCTACTTGCACATACTTCCATCAGCAATTCAATCGGGCAACGCCCACCGGGGCAGCTGTAACCGCTTTCACAGCTGCCGTCGGGTCTATTTGCTTACCCGCAACACATTGCTTGAGGCAGTGGAGGAATTATTGCCGACTTACCGAGATGGCACGGAAGAAATCTGATTGTATTTGTTAGGCTACAATTGAATTTGGCTGCTGGTGGTTCAATCGGTCTTCATGGCGGACATCACGTCGAGAGCCGAGAAACAAAGGCCAAAGCTTTATCCGCACCTGACTGAGCGCAGAACTCAGGCGCGAAAAAAATAATGTGGAAATATAACTGCCCTAAAAGCAAAAGGCTTAACTAAGTGCCATTCAGATCGGACTTGCCCACTCCCTTGTCAATCGCTAGATATCGTTTCGGCTTCGCTCTAATGGGGCCGATCCTTGCTGAATGTTGCCATACTTTATACACCTACCTTCGTGCAGCTGCGGATGGTGACGGTTCGCGTGCTTTGTACTGCGCGCGAGGCGGATTGACTTTAAAGCGTGCTCTGGAGTTATTCTTGGCTCGTATCGAGCGGGCACCACCTATCGCCGGTACAGATTTCATGGTGTCACGGCTCGCCGCATCGCGACTGGCGCTTGAAGTCTGTCCACAAAGGGCCGCGCCGCTGCTTGCGCTGGAGTTCGAAGGGAGCAGCTGTGCGATGGTGGCTTCCGTGCTTTCAGGTACGGCCGTCCCGAGCCGCGGTGTCTGGGCACAGCCGTACCAATATGAGCGGCTGTTCGAGTTAATGTCTGTCGATCCATTGGGACGCCGCGCGCGCGCAGCGATGATTGAACAGGCTACATTGCTGCGGGCACATATTGCGTCTATCAGCGGCAATGCCCGAACGCTGCACGTCGTCGATACCGGCGTGTTTGGGTCGATCGGCCATTATCTGGCGCTCGGACTGTCGGATAAAGAGGTGCGTCCGGTTATGCTGTTCCGTGCAAACTACAAGCGGCGCGCCGGATTGGTGCTTCCACCCGCCACCGGGCTTGTGTGCGATCAGGACGATTATACTCCTTGGAAACCCAGAAGTGTGTCGCGTCTCTACTGGCCTCTTATCGAGGCCTTTTTCGAGCCAAGTTTGCCGAGTGTCCGTCTCTACAGGCGAGCCGACGACGGAGAAGTGCTCTCCGACCTGCAGAAACCGGACTGGCAAGCGAGTCTATCGTCGGACAGCGATTCGATCAGGGCCGGCGCGTTCGACTATCTTCGGACCCTCAACCCTGGCTCTGAAGCGGCGATCCTTGAACGATCGACCAGGGCTTGGCGCGCTCTTCGCAGGCGCATTGTGTATCCTACATCGGAAGACGTTCTCTTGCTCGGCGTCAGTCCGCGCAGCCTCGATTTCGGGGTCGACGATCTGGTGATTTTCGGGGAGCCTGTTTCAAACGCGAGCCCATTGCGCCGGATCGCCGAAGTGCGGGACTCGATCTGGCCTGAAGGTGAAATTCGAAGACTGTTTCCGAAGACGGCTGGTATTTGGTTACATCTGATCGAGGTGAGTCGGACGATCGCCAGTGCCTACCGCGCTGTGCGATAGTTAACGAGGACTGAGGGTTCTAGCGTTACGCTCGAACAGCACTCAATTTTCAAAGCCACGCGTGACGGCATTGCCTGTTTGGCATTATCCGCTCCCGCGGTGATGATGGCGCGCAAATTGATTGCGTACAAATGCTTTTGGAATACTCGATTTTTGCAAACTATCGATTTATTCTGACGTCATTGATCGTTATGAGCTTCTTTCCGGGCCTCCAAAAGTGTGGGTCGCCGCTAAAATGCTCCTCGTAAGCCTGGAAGAAAGCAGAGCGTAACTCTTCCGAATCTTTTTCTGTGTCTTCTGCCTCAAACCAGTGGATTGGCGGAGCCATTCCATCCGGCAACTTCGTTTCCCCGCATCCAAATTTGACTCCGTACGCCGAGTCGAGCATTTTCGGAGTAATATTCGTGTCACTTAAATCTGCTCCTCTCAGTATGGCCCCGTATAATAGGCATTCGTGAAAATCTGCGGACTGGAATTTCGCCCCCTCCAGCGAAGCTTGATGTAGTGGTTCAATGATTCCGGACACCAACGTAGGTGGTAAAATCGCCACCATAAACGAGGTGTCTGATGACCAGAAAGCGACGTTCTTTTTCTCCTGAGTTCAAACAGGAAGCAGCCAGCCTGGTG
>Ga0208031_1000303_pt1 | contig 10676 bp, 11 predicted proteins | sample MalvirAntarct_38_FD_184252 | JGI IMG/M metagenome (GOLD analysis project Ga0208031, IMG submission 184252) | Marine viral communities from the Global Malaspina Expedition - Malaspina viral metaG Antarct_38 (SPAdes) (version 2) | ecosystem: Environmental > Aquatic > Marine > Oceanic | place...
TGTCGCTAAATTTTGATGTTTTCATGCAGAATCTCCCTGCGTATATATTACGAGAAAATTCTACTTTTGAAATCTACTATTTTTAGGGGGGATTACCAGGGCAGATTGTATATTTTAAATGCTCTAATATCTTTCATATTTATATGCTGAACAGTTGCTCCTGTAGAGTGGGAAAGAAGTTGTTTTTGTACTTTTTGAGATAGAATCAAAAAGGCCAAATACTTAGAAAGAAATTTATCTTTTTTAGGTCTTATTAAAACTGTCCTTTGGCCTAAACACACCTTTACATTTTTAGGAATTACACCAATATTTCCTGCTGGTGCTTCACGAGCAAGTATTAAATCATCTTCCTGCGGTATTGCTCTTCTTGTCCATGTTATATATGTCTCTTCAGAAACTCTATTCACCCCTTCTAAAATCAAAACTCCCTTTCCTATATTTGGTGTTCTAATTGAGGGATAGCCAGTTTCTTGCTTTGGTGCCGTTTTATGTTCACAATCAACGATTAATTCACAAATATCATTCAATGAGTCATGCTCAACACCACTAAAGTTATTTTCAAACGCATCGTTTAAATAACTATCAAAAAGTTCTGCTGCATTTTTTAGGTTTTGTTCGGTTTTAGCGCGAGTTTGTTCTAAGTCGGCAAACACGGTGTCGAGCAATGCCACAATGCGTTTTTGTTCTGGGACTGGGGGGATATCAAGAGTTAAACCTTGGAGCTTTTTAATAGTTAAAGTATCTACTGTTGCACCGTTCCCTTCATCTAGTTGTTCTCTCATCAATGAAGATTTCAGCCATAAATTAATATATTTACTTTCTACATCAGAAGTTCGCTTCAACCAAAGAACGCTAGCATCTTTAAAATAAAACCGATCCTCCTCTCGAACAATATAAGAATTGCCAATAGTACCTATAGCAGTGATTACTATATCACCAGCAGTTGGTACACCATGCTTTGTGGCATATTCGGCATAAAGCTCTTCGCTAATAAAAAGATCATTATCTACAAATCCATTTTGCGAAAGTTTCGTAATTTCACGACCGCGGTAAAAAGGAACGCCAGATGTTTGCCACTGTGCCTTTAGAACACGTTTACTTGAACCTATTTTGAATAGATCACTTAACATAACTTTTTGAGTCATTACAGCAACTCCTGAATCTTAGCTAAAATCGCTTCAGATTCTTTATCAAGTGCAATAATGTCATCAATAATCACTTTAGGTTCACGCAGTGGTGTAGCTTCTTCAACGTTGGGGTTTTTAACAGATAAGTCATATGTGCTTTGGTCAATATTGCTGATAGCCAATGACCATGATTTATCTGTTTCACCGCTTTTTATATCGCTGACGGCTGCTTTCTGCAATTCAACAAACTCGGCTAAATCTTTATCGTTTAGTGGGTTTGTTTTGCCCATATTACGTCCGACATTTAATTCGTAAAACCACGTATTAAGCGTTGGTTCACCTTTGGTAAAGAACAGCACAACGGTTTTTACACCCGCACCTAAGAACGTACCACCAGGGCAATCAAGTACGGTATGTAAATTACAGTTTTCCAGTAGTTCTTTACGTAGGGCGATAGCGGCATTGTCGGTATTACTTAAAAAGGTATTTTTAATAACAATCGCTGCGCGGCCACCAGGTTTGAGCATTTTAATAAAGTGTTGTAAAAACAAGAATGCCGTTTCGCCCGTTTGGATTGGGAAGTTCTCTTGCACCTCTTTGCGCTCTTTGCCGCCAAATGGTGGGTTTGCCAGAATGATACTGTGTTGGTTGCTGGGCTGAATGTCTTGCAGGTTTTCACTTAAGGTATTGGTGTGTAATACATTTGGCGCTTCAATACCGTGTAAAATCATGTTCATGATGGCAATAACGTAAGCCAATGACTTTTTCTCTTTGGCGTAAAACGTGTCATTTTGCAGAGTTTGTAAGTCACTGGTGCTTAATTTAACTTTGCCTTCAATACCAGCACGACCACCTTGACGTAGGTAGTCGTAGGCTTCACATAAAAAACCTGCTGAACCTGCTGCACCGTCGTAGATGGTTTCACCAATTTTTGGTTGTACTACGTCAATCATCGCGCGGATTAATGGGCGCGGTGTGTAGTATTCGCCGCCGTTACGACCTGCGTTACCCATGTTTTTAATTTTGGCTTCGTATAAGTGGCTTAGTTCGTGTTTTTCTTGCTGTGAGCGAAAACGTAATGAGTCAATTTTTTCCAGTGCGTCACGCAATGAATAGCCACTTTGAATTTTGTTTTTTATCTCGCTAAAAATCTCACCAATTTTGTATTCAATGGTATTGGCGTTATCTGCACGTTGTTTAAAGCCTTTTAAGTAAGGGAACAGTTGACCGTCAACGAAATCCATTAAGTCATCACCCGTTAAGGCGTTGTTATGATCGAACTTTCCCTCGGCGTCTTTTGGCGCAGCCCATTCACTCCAACGGTATTGTTCTTCGATGATGTACTCATAGGTTTCAGCCATCATTTCGGCTTCTTGCGACTTGGTAAACTCAAGATCGTCGAGGTATTTTAAAAACAACATCCATGATGATTGCTCTGTGTAATCTAGCTCTGATGAGCAACCTGCGTCTTTGTGGAAGATGTCATCGACGTTTTTAAATACTTGTTCAAACATTTTGGTAAAATCCTAGTTAGCAATTGAGTCGAGAAGGCGACAACGTCTATCCGCTGTTTATTTTGGAATCGACACGACAGCTTATTTTTGATATTTAATAAGGTCAATATACCTGAAAAAACTCGGGTTTTTCATATAAAGAATCACGAATGTGATACTAGAATGTTTTAGACTAATCTAAATTAATTTTATACTTTGTTCTTGGCGGCATTATCTCTTCAAATTCACAATTTAATGCATTGGCTAATTTGTATAATGTTTCTATTTTTATATTAACTATGCCTCGTTCCATCTTGCCGTAGTTACCTCTTTCTATACCTACATATGCTGCAAAGGCTTCTTGGGAATAACCCGCTTCCTTTCGCTTTTCGCGCAACATTTCACCAAACTGCTTAACTAAATCACTCACCCTAGGTTTCCTTTAGGCAAATGATTAGATTTTCATGTTGAGCGCTAAAGCACCACGCCCTATAATACCCATTACGTATTTTAAATTGATCAGGATTTACTTTGAAATTGGACCCTTTTATTGCTCAAATCATCCTAAAAAAGAATTTTGACAACTTCAGTACGAATGATGTTCGTTCAATCTATTTAGCATTGAAAAGTGATGCCTCTTTGGATCCTTCAATTATTCGACGAAAAATATATTCCGAACTTTTAAAACTGGTTAAGAAAGGGTGGCTGAAAAAAATAATAACAGAACAAAAAGGATTAACCCGCTTCAAAAAAACTGTGGATTTTGACATTGGAACGATAGCATTAAAGGCAAAACCTGAATCGGCGGCCTTAATCAATAAGCAGGATAACAAGCAAGAGCAATTGTTTGGTAAGTTGAACCACTATAGAGCTGAGTTGTTATTGAATATTGGAGAGTCAGAAGCATACAGAGAGCTTTATTCAGAGTTTCCTGAATTAGTCGACACGATACAGCCACAATACAATATAGCTAGAGACAATAACACTAAAATACTAGGGAAGATTAGAGCCATTGAAGGTTTACTTAAGCAAGAAAACCGATTAGAGAAAATATGAAACTAAGAAAATGGCAAAAAAGCTGTATCAATAGAGCATCAAAGCAATACTTAAGCGGCAACAATCACTTTTTAGCCCTAGCAACACCTGGATCAGGCAAAACATTGATGGCTTCAGAATTAGCTAATCACTTATTAAAAAATAATCTGATTGATTTAGTTATTTGTTTTTCACCGTCTTCGATTGTGTCCCAAGATTTCTGCAACAGCTTACAATCAAGAATTGATGACAGATTTGATGGTTTGCTGGGCGCTAAAGGGCATTCTATGACTTACCAAAGCCTACAGCATCTTGATGAGAACTTTTGGGGGCTATTCTTTAGGTTTCGAGTATTTGTTATCTTTGATGAGATTCACCACTGCGCAGGCTCTAATATTGATAATGCAAATGCTTGGGGAGAACAAATAATATTAAACATTCAAGGTAAAGCGAAATATACATTAGCACTAACAGGAACACCTTGGCGCTCAGACGCTGCTCCTATCGTCCTTTCAAAATATATAAACCATGATAACAAAATATCATGTGATTACGTTTATGGCCTTTCTGAGGCCATTCAAGATGATGTTTGCCGCGTTCCACAGATTATTGCTGTTGAGAATAATAATATTTCAGTGATTCATGGCGATGAAACTAAAACTTTTACCAGCTTTGAGTCTTTGCTCTCTCAGTCAATCGTTTCTTATCAAGAAATTATTGAAAACGAAAAGGTCATTAACTACATAATTTCTTCAGCACAAAAAAAAACTAACTACAATAAGAGTAAATAACCCAGACGCAGCTGGATTAATCGTTGCATCGTCCATTAAGCATGCAAAACATATTTCAAGGCTAATAAAAGCTAATTTTGATGAAAATGCAGTTGTTGTTACGTACAGAGAAAATGACCCAAGTACTATTATTCAACAATTTAGACAGGAAAAGACTAAATGGATCATTTCGGTTGGAATGATTAGTGAAGGAACTAATATCCCTCGATTACAGGTTTGTTGCCACCTCACCAATATCAAAACAGAAATGCATTTTAGGCAGATTTTAGGCAGAATACTGAGAATGACAATCTCTAAAAATAAAGAAGCCATTTTGTACATGCCTGCTGAACCAAAGCTGTTGGAATATGCTTATAGAGTTAAGCAAGATGTGCCTTTTGAGGCTGATGTTGTTAAGTTTGAAAAGATGAAAAAGAGTGATGAAAAGAATGCTAATAATACAACTATTGCAGAGATTTCATTCGATAGAGAAAAGAAAGTTAGACCTCGATTAGAACTAAAAAGTTTTGGGGTAAAACGTTATCCGTTATTATATCGTCCCAGTGAGCTTAGCGAACGATTTGAACCAGTTGTTGAACGAAGCCGCTCTGCGGCAGAAAAGATAAAAGCCCATCTTTCCTCCCATCATAAATACTTACTAGACCCGCCTAATAGGCATTAACTAGGAGTATCACCATGAAAACTCACGAACAACAACGCTTTGATTTTCTTTATGAACAACTTCTTACCAATTTAACCCTGCAAGACAAGCGGCCTGCTACCATCGATGCTTACAGTCGCCACGTTAGGCGTATCAGTGCTTATTTTTACTGTTGCGCTGACAAACTTTTAACCACGAATTTAAAGAGTTACTTTGCTGATTTAATTGCCTCTCACTCTTGCTGTACCGTAAAACTCGACCGTAATGTATTACAGTTTTTCTATTGATATGTCCTTAACCAACACTGGGAGTGGCTGAGTATTGTTAAGCCACCGCAGGTCAAATGCTTACCTGATATTTTGGCCACTGCCGAATTGAGCAGGAAGTCATATCAAGCCAAACCACTCAAGCGTATCTATATCCCAAAAAAGAATAGCAAACTTAGACCTCTTGGTATCCAATGCATGATAGAGCGCAGCAAGCGCTTCATCTTCTAGCCTTGGAGCCTACTTCGGAAACGTTAGCCGACCTCAATAGCTATGGATTTCGACCTAACCGAAGCACAGCGGATGCCATTGCCCAGTGCTTCAAATGTTTGTGTCTGAAGCGCTCTAGCCAATGGGTACTTGAGGGTGACATCAAAGCCTGCTTTGATAAGATTGGTCATCAATGGCTCATCGACAACATTAAATTAGATAAAAGAATTCTAAAACAATAACTTGGGTGCGGTTATATTGACAAAAAAATTGTTCTATAAAATAGCAGAATGAACACCACAAGGCGGGATAATATCCCCTACGTTTATTTTGCTCACGCTTGCTGGGTTAGAACAGTTGATTAAGTCTATTGCCTGTAAAACTGGTAATAGGATCAACTTTATCGGATACGCAGACGATTTTGTTATCACAAGCTCTTCGAAGGAAGTCCTAGTTAATGAAATCAAGCTGCAACTCATTGGCTTTCTACAAGAAAGAGGCTTAACACTCTCTGACGAGAAAACGCATATTACTCAGATCAATGATGGTTTTGACTTTTTGGGTTTCAATATCAGAAAGTACAACGGCAAACTGCTCATTAAACCGAGTAAGAGCAACGTCCTGTCATTTTTGAGTAATCTACGTGAACTCATCAGAAAACATCCAACAATACCCGTTAACGATTTAATCAAAATATTGAATCCGAAACTAAGGGGATGGGCGAACTATTATCGACACAGTGTTGCTAAGCAAGTTTTCGGTTATGTAGGCCATCAACTTTTCTGGTTGTTACGGTATTGGGCTGTAAGGAGTCATCCAACTAAAAGTAAAGACTGGGTGAGGCGTAAATATTATTTAGACAGCAAGGGGTAGTGGCAATTTAATGGTTGGCGGAAAAAGCGAACATGGATTGTCGATTTAACCTTGTTCAAATAGATCAAACACTCATAAAAAGACATGTGAAAATCAGGAATGCAGCGACACCTTATGACCCCGAATATGCAACTTACTTAAGTAAGCGGAAACGGGCAAAGGAAGGCCGAAACTCTTGGTTCGAACCCGTCTTGGCTGCGATGTAGGATGCTGGGTAACAGAACACGCCTTTGTGGAGGCTTGAGCCGTATGCTGAGTTGCACGTTCGGTTCTTAGGAGGGCGGCACTAGGTAACAGATTCCGCCTATCCGACAAATACGAGTTAGGACTATTCTAATGCTCGCGGGTCTAGGTAATGTAATATTTACAATCAAGGAAGTAATTCCTTTACATCACACTCAAGTACTTCTGCTAATTGATACACCTTTTCAAGTGTAATGTTGACTTCACCACGCTCAATCCTACCTGCATAGCTGCGATCCATTTCCGCTAATAAAGCCATTTTATCCTGTGAGATTCCAAGAGTTTTACGTTTAGCTCTTAGTTTTCGTCCAAATTGTACTGCTAAGTCTTTCATTTTTAATCTCATTAAAAAGAAAGACTATCTAAAGTTGCGGCTTATAAAGCCACGGACTATAATCCGCAATTGTTTTTTATGTCCATCTAACACTCAAAATGAGTGAGTAATAGAGCCTTGTGAGAACGTTATGCCAAAAGCTTCAATCAAAATATGTTCAACATTACATACTATTCTCCAGGATGAGAGCTTCAATCATTTTCAAGTTATAGAATTACGTGATGCATATCTTGCAGTTTCACAATGCAGTGAAAGTGAAAGCCAAGCATACAAATTCATTTATCGACAAATATCTAGATTGGTTAAAAAAGGGCTTTTGAAAAAATCTCAAAACGAAGGCTTAAAATCTATCACATACCAGAAGACAGAATTATTTTCAAAAACGAATTTCATTATAAGCACTAGTGATGAGCGAAGTTATCATCCTTTATCGCAAGCCGAAAATATTAGTAAAGATAAAATACAAAATCTAGAACAACGTCTTAAGCAATCGGAAGTTGATTTGCTCACCAGTATTGGAGAGTCAGAAGAATATATGCGTTTATATAATTCATTCCCTGAAATGAAATCGCATCTTGAGTCACAATATATGCTTGCTAGAGAAAATAGTTCGAAGTTACTGGGACAGATAAAGGCAATTAAGTCTGTGCTCACTCACCAACAGAAGTAAATATAATGCAACTAAGGCAATGGCAGTCAGAGTGCGTCAATCACGCCACAAAGCAATTTAGTGCTAACCAGAGACATTTCCTCTGCTTAGCTACTCCAGGGTCAGGAAAGACGGTTATGGCATCTGAAGTGGCCGCTAGATTATTTGAACAAGGCCTTATCGATTTTGTTCTTTGTTTTTCGCCTTCAGTGAATATCGCACAGGGAATTCAGAAAACATTTTCACACCGGTTGTCATGTCGTTTTGATGGTGTGATTGGCTCTATCGGTTGCTCTTATACTTATCAAGGAATGCTATCTTTTAAAGAAGACTTTTGGCAATTACTAGAGAAGAATCGAGTTTTAGTGGTCTTTGATGAGATCCATCATTGTTCAGGGAGAACGATTGAAGATGCAAATGTATGGGGTGAAGAAATTTTACTCAACATACAAGACAAGGCTCTGTACACTTTAGCTTTGACGGGAACGCCATGGCGTTCAGATCAGTCTCCAATTGCCTTGTCTCGATATACTGATCCAGATAATAAAATTCAATGCGATTTCATTTATGGTCTAAAAGAAGCCATTGCTGACATTGTATGTCGCAGCCCCAAAATAGTACTGATAGATAATGAAAGAATATCAGTTACTGACAAAGATAATGAGACCAAAACCTTTAACTGTTTTGATGAATTATTTAAGGATAAATCGGTTCCTTACCAATCTGTCATCAAAAATAATGAAGCGCTCAGACATATTTTAACACTAGCAACAGACAAGCTTAAAATCATCAAGAAAGTCAATCCTAATGCCGCTGGACTGATTGTTTCTTCATCAACAGAGCATGCTGCATATATTTTTAACATGCTTAAAACTGAGTTTAATCAAACAGCTCAAATTGTTACGTATAAAGAAAATGAACCTTCACATAGAATAAATGAATTTCGGGACAGTTCGATCAACTGGATAGTCAGTGTTGGGATGATAAGTGAGGGAACGGATATTCCACGTTTGCAAGTATGTTGTCACCTCAGTAGAGTTAAAACTGAGCTCTATTTTAGGCAAGTATTAGGCCGTATTTTACGAATGACCACATCTGTTGATCAACAAGCGTGGCTATTCACTTTTGCAGAGCCGAAGCTTGTCGAATTTGCAAATCGTATAGCAGAAGAAATACCGGATCTGCCTGTAATATTTAGTCCCCCCGTCAATGTTAGTCCGTCAGAAGCTATATCGTTAGATAAAAATGAAGTTATGAAAGATAACATTTCACCTAGAGATACTAGCAAACTAGACGTTGGAAGTAGCTTTAATAAAAAGCCCTTGCAAGTCGATTCACTGGAGATAGTCACACCTAAGAATGCTATAGGTTTAGTATCTCAGTCTTTTGAACTTTTAGGAGGATTTAGAGAAAAAGTAGTGTCCACGTTCGATTCGCCATTCTAAGACCTAATTTTGAATACTTATAATACTCAGTATCGGATTTCAAACTTTAATTATAATTAATAATATAGTTCCCTAATGCATCAGACTATTCCCAGGGCCAGATCGTGAACGTTATTTGAGCGATTTTATATGAACATTGACCTGAACATGTGCTTGTGATCTTATACTCCTTTTTCAGGAGTCAGATTATGTATATCGAATCATTCAAGCAGCATTTTAGTGCCATTGACGACCACCGCCAAAGTGCAAAAGTCACCTATCCCCTGTTCGATATACTGTTCGGTTCACTGTGCGCTGTTATTGCGAGTTCCAATGGCTGGTTCGAGATCCGAGAATACATTCTTGGTCACCATTCTTGGTTCAAAAAACAAAAAATGTTCATCGATGGGATCCCTGCTGACGATACCATTGCTAGGATAGTTTCTATGATTGATCCTGATAGCTTTAATGCATGTTTTCTCGCATGGATGAAATCAGTTCACCAGCTGACTAATGGAGAAGTCATTGCGATTGATGGAAAGACGCTACGTGGGTCATATAATCGTGATGATCGAAGCAGCACTATCCACATGATAAGCGCTTATGCCTCAGCGGATAAGCTGGTACTTGGTCAATTAAAAGCAGAGCAAAAAAGTAATGAAATCACAGCCATTCCAACCTTATTAAAAATGCTAGACCTGCGCGGAGCACTAGTGACAATCGATGCTATGGGCTGTCAAACGGCTATTGCTACAACGATTATCGACAAAGGTGGTGACTACCTACTGGCGGTAAAAAACAATCAAGGCAACTTGGCTAAAGCGGTAAATAAAGCGTTTAGTTCGCATCGTTCAGCAGGGTTAAGTGATGACCATGTCAATATAGAAACCGGTCATGGTCGTATTGAAAACCGAACCTGCTATGTGCTGAGTTCAGCGGCACTTGAAGGTGATTTTACACATTGGGAAGCACTAAAACCCATCGTTATGGTCGAAAGCTTTAGGGCTGTTAAAGATAAGACGGCAAGCCTTGAATATCGTTACTATATTAGTTCGAAAGTGTTATCAGCAGAGCAAGCCTTAAGTGCGACTCGCGAACATTGGGGGATCGAGTCAATGCACTGGGTCTTGGATGTCAGCATGAACGAAGATGCATGCCAGATATACAAAAATAACGGCGCTGAAAATCTCGCTTACTTAAGACACATGTCTTTAAACATGCTGCAAAAAGAGCCGACAAAGCTCAGCATCGTTGGTAAACGAAAGCGTTGTTTAATGAATTCTGAATTTCTAGAGAAGGTATTAATCGCTGGATTATGCGTGCCGACTAAATAATGAACACTCATGCGGTCGCCCTGAGACTATTCCCCCCAAAGTGTCTACACATTTTATTAATATTGATAGGTTGTTTTAGAATCGGAACTAATAATTTTTTGATACATATTATAGTTAAACCAAACACGTTTTTGGACAAAAGTGAGTTAGATTTTATACTCTAAAATATATGGTTTGCATTATAATAAGTATAGCAAAGCTCGATATACAGGTGTTTTTAGTGATTAGTTTCAATCAATAAATTCTTTACATATATA
>Ga0208031_1000305_pt1 | contig 10646 bp, 8 predicted proteins | sample MalvirAntarct_38_FD_184252 | JGI IMG/M metagenome (GOLD analysis project Ga0208031, IMG submission 184252) | Marine viral communities from the Global Malaspina Expedition - Malaspina viral metaG Antarct_38 (SPAdes) (version 2) | ecosystem: Environmental > Aquatic > Marine > Oceanic | place...
CCGTTTGTGCCATCAGAACCATTTGTGCCGTTAGTTCCATTTGTTCCATTGGTGCCATCCGTACCATTGGTGCCATCCGTACCATCCGTACCATCCGTACCTGCTCCACCTGCGGCTCCCGTAGCACCAGTTGGGCCAGCGGGTACAGCAGTAGCTATCCAAGTAGTACCATTCCAACTGTATTGAGCAGAATTAATAGTTAATGTATCACCAGATACGGGTGATGATGGAAAACCACCTGATGTGTAAACGTAAGCTGTCATTCTAATAAGCCTCGATTAAATTCTAACTTGTATCGTAGTTGCATTAACCGCAATACCAACAAAAACTGAAGAAGCAACTTTAGTAGAAGTTACAGTGGCATCCTGTTGGACGTAATGTTTTGCTCCAATAGTCAATCCAGAAAACCCTCCAAGTTGTCCAGAATACTGTACAGCTTTAGTGTCACCTGTTGATCCTGTGGCAGTTACAAAGCCCATAACCTTGTCAACACTAAGACTAGATACTGGTGCTTTTGCATGTTGGTTTAATATCGCGCCCCCTGTTCCTTCCATAAGTGAGAGATATTTTCCAGTTGCGCCTAAATTAACTAGCATGGGGTAGCTACCGTTAGCTAAACTAACCCCATTTCCACTAATAGTTTTAGAGACAAGTGTTGTCGGTGCAGTTATTTCTAATCCATCTAAAGTACATGCACCTATAAAATTAGTACCTATAACAACAGAAGTCTTGTTAAAAGGACTAAAAGCTATATTTGATATGTACTCACTCGTTTCGAGAGAAAGTGCCGTATTTCCACCTACTGTTGTTTCAGACCAATTAAAAGCGGTACCTACTGCGACTGTGCCACTACCGCTACTAGTAACAGATCCAACAACAAAATCAGCTCTATCATGAGCCGATGCGCCAGTTAATCCATTAACCAAGAGTCCAAATCTATAGCCAGTAGTGGAGTCGCCATTAGGTTCCCATGCAAAACCTTTAGCTCGAAAGTAAGCTGTTCCTGCATCTCCCATGACTACTTCAGTGCCCAGAGTAAGTGAATTATCCGCATTAACATCTGCTACTCTTGCTTTAGAACCACCATTTTGACCATAAAGTAATAAAATTTTAGAGCCGTCATCTGGAAAAAACTCACCAATGTGTGAGTTTGCAGTGTCAGCGCCAATAGATGTTGTGGACAGTGTAGTAAAAGAAGTGTTTGAATCTAAATTACAATACTTAATCTCGTTACTAGCTCTATTAGTAATAATGAACCTACCAGATACAGTCGGATGTAAACTTAATGTTCCCCAGTTGTAACCAGTAGAAGTCGAAAATGTCCCTAACTGTGTCATAGTTGTGCCGCTAACACTCCATCTTGTAATACCTGATCCGCTGTACCCAGCCCTATGCCAAAGAACTCCGTCATTAACAGGATCCCATACCAGATCATGATGTCCTCCAGCTCCAGCAGCATAGCCAGCTTGTAGATCTGATCCCCAACTTACTGATCCGTCTGCTGCAACAAGTCCTACAATAACTCTCGCATCGCCGCCCATAACAACTGCAAATCTATTAGTGTTTGATGGGTCTACTGCTGCGTGGCACGCATGGCCTGTTTGGTTAGACTGACCAGCTGGGTAAATGGTATTTGTCATAAGGCTAGCTGTTATAGACGCACTTTGAGTAATAGCCTCAATCTTACCCGTAGAATCTATCTGAGCTATTTGGTTTGCTGTCATGTTGCCAGCAAGTTCAAAATTATCTACACCTGATGCCGCTCCCCAAACAGGATTAGCCCCAGCACCACCACTTTTTAAGACTTGACCTGATGCACCTGCTGCCAACCGAGCTGGGCCAGTAGCATTTCGGTACAACACATCACCGTGTGCAGTAAGAACAGATGTTAAGCTGCTACCTACGGTGGTAATTGCTTCTGCTGCTTTACCTAAAAGTAATAATTCTTTAGCTGCTGTCGAGCCTGTAGTTGCATTAAGTGCTGTCTGCAAGCTTGCTTCGACTGTAGTGGTATTGATGGTCATGGTATGGCTCCTCTAGAGTCCGATAAGTGCTAAGATTTCAGCATCTTCAGCTATTGATGATGCAGTAGCTAATACGCTTTGTACGGGGTTACTTGCATAGACAACAAATGCGTAAGGCCAGCTAGAAGGTGACATATTTCCAGTGCCTGCTGTGTCTTTTGATTGCAAAACAAAAGAAGTAGTTGTTCTACTACTTACTATTACTTGGTGTGCATCAAAATTTTCTTTATCTGTAATGACAGAGTAATTAGTATCTGCCATTGCTGTGTTAAAAGTTACAGTTGTATTACCACTAGAGTAAGCGCTGTAAGAACATCCTGCTGCTGTGCCTGACGCTTCTGTGCTAATACGGCCCTGTGCTATAGGTGCAATGATTGATGCAGTAATTGTTGGTTCTGGCCCAACAGTGGTGCCTGATGAAATGTCTAGCCAAGCTGAATCAGTGCCGTCACTTAAATATTCTTGAAGAACGCCTGTAGTAGTATTAAACCATTTAGTACCAACAGAAGGATTAGCAGGCGCTGTAGCTGATTGTATTGTTGTAAGGTTATCTACATCAGCTGCAGTTAGTGCTTGGAAAAATGAATCACCTGCTGACCATGCCTGATCTCCAAACGCAGACTCAGCATTTTTAACAACTCCAGTCAGTGTCCAATAACTAACAACTGATGCACTCCCACCCATGCCTGCGTGATAAGAACAATAATAATACAAAGCTGCTGGAGTGCTATCAGATACGACAACCGTAGTTTGTGTTGAGCTATTGTGGGTTACACCTGTGGTGTATTCTGACCCACCGCCATGTGTACCATCAGCAGTAGTAGAAAATCGAAACGGATGGCCTGATGGATAAGTGAATATATAAGTAGATCCAACTTTTAAAGTTAGCGTTTGTTGTCGTACACCATTGATGTAATACTTATTACCTGACTCCGTACTAACTGAAGTAACTGCAAAAGTTTGGCTATTAGTAGGATTAGTACGCGCTGTATAAGTAATGATCTCAGTCTTGTCTGTGGCAGACAAAGTAAGCCGACCTGAAGCAGGGACATCCTTCTTAGGAGCAACAGCTTTTAGAACATCAACAGTAGTTGCTGCGACAGCAATATTAGCGTGCAGCTTACCTTGTACATTATTTTCAAAGGCCATTTTTATGCGTCCTTAACTTTTACTTTAAAGTTCACTTCTTTAGTTCGACCCTGACTTGTGTCCACCGTGACAGAAACTATGTAGCTCTTTTTGTCCACGCCAGCAGCAACCCAAACTTTAGGTATGATCGTAGCGGCATCAGTAACATAAATGGTTAAACCAGCAGGAGTAGAACTAGTTACAGTGGTTACTATCGCGTCCCCAGTAGGAAGCCAATTAGTAAAATCAATGTCATAGTCCAATCTCTCAGTCGGCTGTTTGGTATACGTTTCCATAAATATCTCTCTTTAAGCTGCATCGACAAAAATTATTCTAATTTCTGCTTCTGCAATGAATTCTCTATCTGGAGCTTCGACTGTGATTGATCTATCTTCTGCTTCGACCAGTATGAGAATGCCGTTGCTTCGGCTACCTTCTTGGGCGACTATCGCAAAGCCGTTAACAAAATTAGCTTGTGCATTAACTGAAGTGCTACTAACAATCTTTAGGATGGAAGGCGTTGCAGTTAAATCTGCAGATGAATTTAAGTCTGCGGAGGCTGAGTTAACTCCAAGACCAACAACCGCAACTGAAGCTTGGGCGACAACATTAGCCTTGCCGTATCTCTGGTAATCTGCATCAGCGGAGATTAACGCTTGAGAGGTCACTCCAAACTCTGCAAACGGGGTTACATGAGATGCAGAGACAATGGCTCCGCTTCCAACAAAATCACCCTGTCCATGGACGTTAAGTTGGTAATCTAATAAGACAGACGCACTAGCAATAACGTCAGCTTGAACATGAACAAGAAGAACGTCTGTGGCTAATACTGATGAAGATGCGCTGGCATGAGCTTCTCTCCAAGCGTAAACGCGGAAGTCACTAGCAGACAACTCTGAACTGGCGGTAAAGTCAGCACGACCAACGCGTGAATAATCACCCGCTGATATAGTGACGCTGCTTCCGTTAAATGTTCCTTGTGCGTTGGCGGTATTAACTGCACTTTCTACAACCTGTGCGTCTGCAGTAATGCTGTTAGAAGTAGCAAAGACTGCAATAAAGGTGTCACTGGTAGTGTTAGCACTTGCTGTGATAACGGACGATGCAGGTGACTCAACATACTGAGACCCAGAAGCAGAAGCGGTTGCGTCTACTTGACCCTGAACAAAGGATTCGACATTTGCAGAAGCGACTGCGTTGGAACTAGCATTAACCTCTGCGCGAACACGGACAATACCGTTACCAGCCGAGATAGTAATACTACTGCCTGTAAACGCGCCTTGGGCGTTAGCTGTGTTAACTGCAGTTGAGCTAGCGTTGGCATAGGCATAGAGCTGTACAGATGTAAATACAGTGCAGTCAGCAGTAACATATGCTGAAGGTGAAGTTCCAGTGAAAACAAAGACCGCTGGATGTGTAGTAGTAACTCTTCGCTTAATAGAGCCATTGTAACCACGTAGTCCATCTCTATAAGCAACGCCACTTAAACTAGTAACATATGAAGTTCCTGCTGCTGCTCCTGCATTTAATGTGTTTCGTATCGTAGCAATATAATTATTGCCACTATAAGTAGTTGCACTATAAGGAGCTATGCTTTCCCATATACCAGTAATAACAAGTTCTTGACCGTCATCACGTTCCCAATATGCGGCAGCTAAAAAGTCCTCAGTAGTATCGTAGCTAGGCGCTGTATAACCTGTGTCCGTAACAGGGGCAGAAGCTATTATTAACCTCTGTCCAACAGCTGTTGTGGTAGAGCTTGAAGAAATAGAGGCTTGTACTAGGTGAACAATTGAGGCACTTGCAGCGACTGAGCTAGAGGCTGCAAAGGTTCCAACTTCAGTATATAGGGTGTGGCTACCTGCGCTTGCATCTGTAGAAGCACTGGCACTTACACTGGCAGTACAGAAAACTAGGCCATGCGTAACGGGTGTCGAAGTAACCCCAGCACTGGCACTTACAGCTGCGCTAGCCGAAGATAATATAAATACGTCAGTTGTTAACTGGGCTGACCCAGTTGGGTAAGCAAAACTGCCAGTCAGTACGGAGCATTCTGCAACTATAGAAGCTGTTGGTTGGAATCCTGTTTGAGTAGTAACCGCTGGATGGTTCGTTGCATGAGTAGTAACTGTGTCTTCTAATATCTTATAGGAAGCAGCAGCATGGTTTACTCTAACTGAACCCATGCCACCAATGTTTACAAACTGCTGGTGACTGGCATAGCCAATCGAGGCACCTTTATATCTAGTGCCTCCTAAACTTCCAACTGCAGATCCATTATTACCCCAAGTGGAGTATTCCGTAGGTGCAGTAGAATTTTGATATTGGCTAGCAAAAGTCCAATCATAATCTGCGCCTTGATACAAAGCGTAGACATCAAACAAAACTCCAGAGAAATAATGTGGGGTACCGCCATTGTCAACTACAGATCTAAATGAGGGTACAGGACTGTAGCGGCCTATCTCAGCCGTGGTAGTTGTGTCATGGTAAGAAGTATAAGCAGCAACCGTAGTATATTGGTCAGAAACAAGTGCTATGGCTTGGACTGGGGTCTCTACTATTGCCGAACTAGCAACAGAGGCATTACAAGCAGCGGTTGCTTGGGCATTACTATCATTTCTTGCTACGCCAGATAAACTAGCATAACACTCAACCAAAGCATGTCCGACTGAAATTTTATTGCTAATTGATATAGAAACAGCAAAGCTGGAGATTGATGCAGAAACATCAATGTAGTTGCCTGCACTTCCATTGGTTTGAGCTGTACAAGTTATACCAGCACTAGCGTCAACTACGCTTCCAGAAGAAGCTGATACTATAGCGCTTGCCGTTACCTGTGCCTCACCAGATGCAACCTTAGAAGCAGTTGCGCTAGATTGAGATGAGCAACTAGCATTTGCTTCAGCCGATGATTTAGTTATGCAGACAGAAGTGGCTGTTGCTGATGCTGTAAACTGAGCATGGCCTACTGAAATCTTATTGCCGACAGATATAGAAAGAGCAAAGCCTGAAACCGAAGCTGATACATCAATAATTCTAGAAGCTGAAGAGTCTACAGAACTAGAAGCGATAACCGAAGATGAAACAAAATGGTCAATGTTTGGAGATGTGCTTACTAAGGCTGTGCTTGTTATAGAGGCATTTGCGTGAGAAAAGATTTCTGCTGAAACATCTGCAGCACTGACTACAGAAATTGCTCCACCCATTCCTGAGTGGTAAAGACAAAAATAGTAAAGACTGGCTGGTGTTGAGTCACTTACTGTTAAAGATATAAATGATCCAGCTTGCCCTTGAGTACCAGTAACAGTTACACCGTTACTAATCCCGCTAAATGTAGTTCCGCCACTATGAGTTCCATTGCTAGTTGTGCTGAATCGTAGAGGATGGGAACTCAGACTGGAGTCTGACAAATCGAATGTGTAAGTAGAACCAGATCTTAAAGTTAAAGACTTATTGGACTGACCATCAATGACAAGGTTGCCACCTGCGGCAGTAACAATAAGTGTTTGGGTATCTGATTTTGATATTGAACTACTAGCAATGACACTAGCATTAACACTGTGAGTAACATTTGATGCCACACTAACAATAGCTTGGGCATTAAGTTGTGCAGAAACAAACAACCCTGTTGATCCATCTGCACTTACTTGGGCACTTGCAACTATGGTCGTGTGGGCAACTGCCCGTTTTTCACCGACTGATATGGCTAAACTTGAGCCAGTAAATACGCCAGAAGCCCTAGAAATAACGTGGCTAGAGGATGACAGTGTGCTTGAGGCTGTAACTGTTGCGGCCAAATCACGCAAGCAGTGTGCTGAAGAGTTAACCTCAGCTTGTGCTGTGGCATTAGCAGCAGCATTAGATTCGATTGAGGCAGCAGATGAACATACAGCCGAAGCAGTAATGCCAGTTGCCGAAACAAAGATGACCCCACCTGAGTTAGCAGTGAAGCGGGCGTCTGCTTGTAATGAAGCAGTCGCAAAGGCCACCCTTGATCCAAGAGCAACAACCGAACCTAAAGCCGCAACACTTGCGACTGCTTGATGTGTAACAATAGCATTAGCAGCACTATTTGCTGCACACACTATTTCAGCGTTACTAAACTTAACCCTATGCCCATCTACGTTTGCAGCGGCTGAACAACCCACTGAGGCAGTCGCCCTTGCAAAACGAACCACAGATTGAGTGGTCGTTAATGCAACTGAATTGATTGCAGATGCAACCGCATGTGAGTGAAGGATAGCTTGAGCAGAAACACTGGCTCCCGTACTAAATGATCCCGCACCCTCATGCACCTCTGCCGAAGCAGAGACAGTGCTTTGTACGCCAATGGCGTGTGTATTGAGGGCCGAGAAATTCATCTAGTCTAGAGTCACCGTAACACCGTTTACAGCAAACGATAGTACATCGTCAGCGGTTAGTGTCTTGGACGTTGCCAAGTTGGTGTGGTAAAGCATGTTGCCACTGGCTGCCGCATCGAAAATGCCGATGTGAGAAATGGTTACGTTTGAACCAACCAATGCAGGGAACTGAATCTGTGTCGAGCTATTTACTGCTCCACCAGATACAGCACCAAATGCCATAGCTTGACGCGCATAGTTAGTCCACGAACCTTCAGCACCACCAGAGGCGGCATCTGTTGGATCGCCAATAAATACAGCCAAATATGCTGTAGCGATTGAAGGGAATGCGACACCCCTCAATGTAGAATCGAGAATTTTTGTCTCGAGGTAATCAGAAAACTTAGACATTGCTAACTCCAAATTTGGTTTTAAATTGCACTACATGTGCATGATTGGGCCAGCGCCCCTACGCCCCAAATCGAACTGATTTAACGCGGAGATTTGTACTGTCGTAACCTTGCATCTGAGCAACCTTCGCCCTACCAAGTTCACGATCAAATAATTGCCTGTAATAGGCCGCACGATTCGGGTCATACCATTCTGTATTCGCCATCATGCAAAGGAAGTGTTTCGCCCCAGTTTCAATAGCAGTGCGCCATCGAACACCGAGTTCGTAAGGAATGGTGGTTGCATTCTGTTTCGGCTTTAATGCCATACGGCACTCAAGTTCTTCAGATACATTAGGTATGGGGTACATCCGCGTAGTTAATATTCCATCTGTAGAGTAGTAATTAGGTGTACTCCAACGGGTTTCATCCGCAACATCACCTTGATACTGTGACATCTTGCGAACTGTAATGGGTATTAACTCCACGCCTTTTCTAGAAATAGAAATAAGCTGAACCAACTCTGCATTTCTTGGAACAGGTAAGTCATGCTCTATCTCACCAATGTCGGTATCTAGTGTATCCTCTGTCTGTTCCCATATAAGGGTTCGCTCACAAAGCTCTGAAGTCGCTCTGCGTAGAGAATGTATAATCGTAAATGATGGTGCGCCTTGAATCTCAACTACTACATCAGGAACAAGGGTCTCTAACTTTATATCAGCCATGGGTATTCCTAAGAGTTAACTGCGTCTGCACCTTGAGCAGACCTCATCTGTGCGTTAGAGCCATCAATCTTTGACTTAACACCCAATGATGATCCAAATGCGTTTAAGTGAGCGGATGAACGAACAGCATTTGCAGCAAACTCTGCGTCCTTGCTATAAGCACGATAAAGCATGAAGTCTAAAAGAGCGTTAGCATAAATATCGTCTAAGCTAATCATGGTAGTTGATGCACTAGAATTAAAAGTCTCATCTGCACTGACGATGGAAACTTTTGCAGGTACTGTAGAATAAATAAGCTCAATTCTTGTTGCGCTGGTCGGGCGAGGGAATAGGTAAAATACCTTTGGGTCTCTCTCGTCATAAACGAAGTGCTCTATGTTGACCGAGGCTGTAGCGTTATGCCATGCAGGAACTTGGTCATCAAGAATAGATCGCTGTATTAATCGTATAGCTTTATATGTAGAAGTGGCCGCAGTGTTCCGAATTACCTCGATCAATCTAAGGCCCGTTAAAGGGATTGTTTGCTTAGATGAATTAGCCGTAGGAGTGAATTCTTCATTCACTGTCTTAGCATCAGGTCGATAAAGCACAACTGCAAACTGAGCATCATTTAGCCAAGCTTGTAGCTCAGAGTTGGGCCACCGAGTTCCAGCCACGCTAGTATCCTGTAACACAATCTTTGCTCTATCAATAATATCCTTAGCTAAAGTGACGGCCATGGGGAAACTCCTAAGTTAATTTTCCATTCGCATCACAAGGTAGCCAATCAGGATTAATCTCACTCCAAGGAATTTCTGGGTAAGCGAAACCATCCATAGGATTGCGAACAAATTTAATGGCTGCAGCTTTAGGTGCAGTAGCTTTTTTGCTAGCGGGTTCTTTAACGGCAATCCCCAAAGAATCTTCAATCATCTTTGTTGCATCTGCTCGTATGTCTGAAATCTTCCCTCGTTTATCTATATCGATGGAAAAATGATTTAGAATAAAGGCCTCAATTTGGTCTTTATTCATTAATGAGATCTTGTCTAAATCGTCCTTAGACACAGAAGGTTGTGCTTTTAGCTTGTCGCCTTGAGCCATTGTATTCTCCAGTTAATAAAATCCCCCCTCCCCAGATCGGGAAGAGGGGTACTAGTCCAAAGTAGGACTACTGCTTAGCGTTAAGAAGAACACCAGCAGTTGGCTGTGTTACTTTATAGCCATAGACCTTTAAGCCACGAACAGCGTCACCGAAGCGTGACTCAAGGCGCAAGGTTTCAGTCTTAACAAACTGACTAGCAAAGGTTGCAAAGTGAGTAGTACCTGCAAGGATCTTATACTGAGCATCAGCGTCAGCTTTGAGAGCAGCTCCAGCATCATCACCACGGATGGGGACACTGTTAGACTGATAGATCGTAAAGCGATCAATGATGCCTAGCTTTCCATTACGCGCAATCGAGGTAGAATCACCTGACTGGTTAGCGTTCTGAAGATCAGACTTCTTGATCATTGAACAGACCCAAGGTGGAAGGACTAACCAGCGTCCTGTTTCAGCAATATCAGCTTCATCCAGCTTGTTACCCATATCAATGATATTATCAATGACATTAGCTGCAGTGAGCTGTATGGCATTAGCATACGCTGCGCCACCAATGATATTTCCAGCAGCAGTGCCAGTGTAAATACCAGTTAAAACATCACTATCAACTGCAATCTTCATACGCTCACCAGCGTCACGAGTTGCCTCGTTAACTAGTGGAATATCAGACTGAGCTGCCAGTACATCGTCAACCTTGAACTTAAAGATCTTAGCTTTGTCGATGACTAATTCCACCAAAGTATCGCTTAGGGAATCATAGCTAGTGATTGGTGTTGCAGCAGCTGGATCGTAATCTGAAATACCTACAACTGGAGTGTTGCGGATATTTACCTTACTGCCTTGGCCAGAGATCTCGCCTTGGTAGTCTGTGTTACAGATAGCGTCCAACACTGTGGTTTTATAAAAGTTTACAAGTAATTTCTTACTCCAAACTTCAGGGATAAAGCGGCCGCCTGCGCCGT
>Ga0208031_1000306_pt1 | contig 10627 bp, 6 predicted proteins | sample MalvirAntarct_38_FD_184252 | JGI IMG/M metagenome (GOLD analysis project Ga0208031, IMG submission 184252) | Marine viral communities from the Global Malaspina Expedition - Malaspina viral metaG Antarct_38 (SPAdes) (version 2) | ecosystem: Environmental > Aquatic > Marine > Oceanic | place...
TAATAATTACTTGCGCGCCAGTCGCTCCACTCGTAAGTGACCATCAAAGAACCAGTTATTTCACCATCAACTTCAGCGACTAAATATACTCCGCGCTCTGGATGGTTCAGCAAGCCTTCAACCCCGCGGGTTAATTGCTCAGTGTCTAATGAAAGGTTTTCGGTTTCCATTGCCATAGCTTGATTAAACTGAACTAGAGCTTGTAGGTCGGCATGTTGGCCTATTCTTATTGTCATGAATTTCTCGTTTTTATAGGATGTTCTGTGGATATCATACCTTTCCACTTAATAAATGTATTGGCCTGTTGCGTCAGTAAATGTGTACGCCAATAACGGGTGACATAATATCTAGCGCATGTTTACAGCGTCAATGCTTGAGTGTGGTCTCGTCGAGATCTCTCTGCATTGGCTCTAGGTTTCAACCCTTAATATAAACATTCAACTATTGTTCAATCCGCTTGATAGCATGTTTACAGGCCGGTAATAAAACAGCTGAATTAATTTTGTGCAACATGAGATTGTCCATAATATAAAAAGATAGCGACATTGGCATGTTGAAAAATAATCCACTTAAGCTGTTCATGGGACCATTTTTACGTGTGTTAATACTCATAATGTACGGTGACACGCCAGTCTATGCATGGATTAGGGCTGATTTATTTAAGATTGTCCACTAACGTATAATTGAAATTATTGTGACGATGCAGTAATGTGACGCCACGACAATTTAGATGAATGTCACAAACTGCATAAATTGATGGAGATAATTATGAAAGTTGCTGTATTAGGTGCTGCTGGTGGTATCGGCCAGGCGCTAGCTTTACTGTTAAAAACTCAACTGCCTGCGGGCTCAAAGTTGTCTCTGTATGACATCGCACCTGTTACTCCTGGTGTTGCGGTAGACTTAAGTCACATCCCAACAGACGTAGAAGTAAAGGGTTTTGCTGGTCAAGATCCAACAGATGCATTGGTTGGTGCTGATGTCGTATTAATGTCTGCTGGTGTTGCGCGTAAACCAGGCATGGATCGTTCTGATCTATTCAATATCAACGCAGGTATTGTACGTAACCTAATGGAAAAAGTGGCAGTAACTTGTCCTAAAGCATTAGTGGGTATTATTACTAACCCAGTTAACACTACCGTTGCGATTGCTGCTGAAGTATTAAAGAATGCCGGTGTTTATGATAAAAACCGTTTATTCGGTATCACAACACTTGACGTTATCCGTAGCGAAACCTTCATTGCTGAGCTTAAAGGCTTAAATGTTGCTGACGTTAAAGTTAACGTTATTGGCGGACACAGCGGTGTGACCATTCTTCCATTACTTTCTCAAGTTGAAGGCGTGACTTTCACTGACGAAGAAGTGGCAGCAATGACGACTCGCATTCAAAACGCAGGTACTGAAGTTGTTGAAGCTAAAGCCGGTGGCGGTAGCGCAACATTATCAATGGGCCAAGCGGCATGTCGCTTTGGTTTATCATTGGTACGTGGTCTTCAAGGTGAAGCTAACGTTGTTGAATGTGCCTATGTTGACGGCGGCAGTGAGCACGCTACATTCTTCGCCCAGCCAATTTTACTTGGCAAGAATGGCGTAGAAAAAGTATTACCTTACGGTGAAATCAGTGCATTTGAAGCTAACGCTCGTGATGCAATGTTAGATACCCTTAAAGGTGATATCAAATTAGGCGTTGAATTTGTTAAGTAATTAACACTCTCAATGATCTAAAAACGCGAAGCCAAGGCTTCGCGTTTTTTTTATTTAACATGACTAGTATCGCAATTAATTTAGCCTTTATTTCCAGCATCCCGCCGTGTCAACCTATGTGAATTTCCCGCGCTATCATCCCAATCCATGACGACATATTCGCTCCAAATGCCCTATGTGGATCTAAAGTGCCATTGCTGTTTGCAGTAAAATTGAGCAAGTTATGGTTATGTTAAATTTGGAAGCCGCTGAAATGAGCAATAAACCATACAGCTTAATTAAATCCGTGTTTTTACTGTGGTGGATTTTTTTAATCCAACCTATTCAAGCTAATGAAACACCTTATCTTCCACTAACCGATTTTGGTGATAATCCTGGTGCGTTAACCAGCTTTTATCTTCCGCTAACGGAAGACCTAGATACCTCTGATAGCGCTAATTCGTCGTTAATTGTGTTACTTCATGGTTGTATTCAAGATGGCGTCGAACTGGCTAACAAGAGTGGATTAACCGCTTTAGCATTAGAGCATCATTTTGCGGTATTAGTGCCACAACAAAGTTATGACAATAACGTAAAACGGTGTTTTAACTGGTTTGCTAGTCAAGATACACAACTCGATAGCGGTGAAATACTGTCAATAAAAAACATGATCTTAGCCACTCAAGCAAAGCTTGGGATAAAGCATGTCTCCGTGATTGGGTTATCCGCGGGTGGGGCTATGGCCAGTGCAGCATTGGTCAATTACCCTGATTTATTTCAACGTGGTGCTGTCATTGCTGGGTTGCCATATCCATGTGCTGATAATTTAATTAAAGCGATATCGTGCATGAAGCGTGGCCCAGCTCAGTCTGCCGAAGAGTTAGCTCAATTTGCTCAAGCCGTACACCCACAGCAAAAAAGTTGGCCTTCACTGTCCATTTGGACCGGTGACAGTGACACTGTCGTCGACGCGAATAATGCGCAGATGCTTGCTTCTCAATGGCAAATATTGACTCAATCTGGCGCCAAACCAGAAGTCAATACTCAGTCTGGCTACAGTATTTCGCGCTGGAAAGACCCTCAAAATAACACAGTAATAGAGCTAGTCACTCTTAAAAATTTCGGCCATGGAATTGCCGTTAATCCAGATATTAAAAATGGCGGAGTAGAAAGTGACTTTCTACTCAAAGCACCAATAAGTAGTGTCACTGAGATAATTAAGCTTTGGGGGCTTTAATCAAGGTCTTCACATAACTTTTTGTTTTTAATATGTAATACCAGGTTTATTTTCAACACCTATAGACCAAAGCACATACTACTATAGTACCGATTCAATGCACTTGAAAATACTATAAAGTCAATATGTGAACAGTTTGTTGTAAACCAAAATAAGCAGTAAAAACCATTAATAATAAATATTACAACGGGGATCTGTATGAAACAGAATACTATTAAAATGAGTTGTATTGCCCTAGCAATTTCGTCTGCGTTAACCGCTTCGTTTGCCAATGCCGCAGATGCAGAAAATAGCAGCGCTGATAAGCCCGCAGTTTTAGAACGCATTGAAGTGACCGCACGTAAAACAGTTGAAAGTTTACAAAATGTGCCTGTTGCAGTGACGTCTGTTAGTGAAAAAGAGCTGTCAGAAAACGGCATCAGTGTGATGACTGAAGTGCAACAATTCTCTCCCAACACGACATTACAATCTAGCCGAGGCACTAACTCTACGCTAACCGCGTTTATTCGCGGCGTGGGTCAAGAAGATCCGCTATGGGGTTATGAGCCTGGTGTGGGAATATACATAGATGATGTCTACATTGCACGCCCACAAGGCGCGGTATTAGACATTCTTGATGTGCAACGCATTGAAGTGCTGCGCGGGCCACAAGGTACTTTATACGGCAAAAATACTATCGGTGGAGCGATTAAATACGTTACGAAGAAAATGACTGGTGACGGAGAGTTGAGCCTCAAAGGTACTGTCGGCACCTATGGCCAAAAGGATGTTAAAGTTGCAGGACAATTACCGCTTATCGATGACAAACTCTATGTTGGTTTTGCCTTTGCTAGCTTAAATCGCGATGGTTTTGGTGAATTTAAAACTTCTGCATTAGATGGCCAAGACACTGAAAACTATAATAAGGATGTTATGGCCGGTCGCTTAAGCGTTGAATATACGCCTACTGATGACCTGTTTATGCGTTTTACTTATGACAAAACTCAAGATGAATCAAATTCAAAGGGGGGCTACCGCCTACTGCCTAGTTTATTAACCGATGCCCCAGTGCCAGACAGTAAATATGATTCTTATACCAGTATGCCTACTTGGAATAAGGTCGAAACAGAAGGGTGGGGAGTAACAATTGAGTATAACCTCAATGAAAATTGGAGTGTAAAGTCTGTCACTGCTAAACGTGAAGGTTACTCACCAACAAACATCGACTTTGATAACACCAGTTTACGTATTTTTGACGTGCCCGCCATTTATGAAGATGAACAATTTAGCCAAGAGTTTCAAGCAAACTATGTTGGTGACAATCTTACGTTAGTCTCTGGCCTTTACTATTTTAAAGGAGATTCCTGTGGACTTTTCGATGCTATTTTAGAAGAAGCCTTTAAAGCATTCGGCGGCCTTACTCGTGAGATTAGTGGGTGTAATAATAGCGAAAGTTATGCCGCTTACGTGCAAGGTTCTTATGACTTTACTGAAAAATTATCGATGACATTAGGCGGTCGTTATACTCGTGAAACGAAAGACGCTACGGTTTATAACGGCGTTATATTTGACAGTATTTATCCTGAAACCGGTTGGTATCCTGGGTTTGTGCGTGATGAAGCGTTAATTGAAGCGCAAGTTCCTAAAGTGCTTGATGATGAAGAAACATGGTCTAAATTCAATCCTCGTGTGGGGTTAGAATATCAAGTTAACGACGACATGATGCTCTTTACCAGTTATTCACAGGGATTCAAATCGGGCACATTCAATCCTAGGGCGACCGGTGCAGAACCTGCTGTTGAACCTGAAACCGTCGACTCATATGAAGTGGGTATCAAGAGTGAGTGGAATGATAATCTTCGCGTTAATGCAACGCTATTTTATCTCAACCACAAAGACCGACAATTCGTCTCCGTGTTACCTGGTGAAGATAGTTCAGACCTAAATCAGCGTTTAGGTAACATAGGTAAGTCTACCGCCAGCGGACTGGAGCTTGAAGTTGAATATGCTGCAACAGATTCACTTAACTTGTTCGCCAATCTGGGCTTAATAGATGCTACGTTCGATGAAGTAATTTCTTATGATGAACTTGGCAACAAAATTGATATCAGTGACACTTACACTATTACTAATACGCCAGATACCACTGCAAACCTTGGTTTCAGCTATAATATTGAAGCTGATATTGGCAGCTTTATCATTAATGGTAATTACTATTACCGTGGTGATTATGACTTAGCGGTAGTGGATAACTTACTGAGTCAAGATGGATACGGGTTACTCAACTTTGGTGTCAATTGGTATAGTAATGACGGCCATTGGAATGCTGGATTGCATTGGAAAAACGTCACTGACGAGGAGTATTTAGTCGGTAACTACGCTTTTGTGACGCCGACAGGCAACGGAGATTTTACTCCAGGGCTTGGTGGGGATAATACTTTAATTGGCTATTATGGCGATCCAGAAACGATTTCGTTAACGGTTGGCTACCAGTTCTAAGCATTAATGAATCAATTGTCTATTAAAGGATAGCCGGCTCCCTATAGAACCGGTTATTCTTTTTTATAGAGAATGAAGTTTGCGCGATTTAAAAAATAATAAACAAAACCCGCGCAATTTTTTAGGAGCCGAGTATGTCTCAAATAAAAGTGGCAATTGCAGATGATCACCCGCTATTTCGTGCCGCCTTAACACAAGCGGTGCTTAAAAATTTCAATGATGCTGAAGTGTTAGAGGCGGAAAACTTCCAAGAGCTAATCAGCATAGTGGAACAGCATTCCGACATCGAAATTATCTTTATCGATTTGCACATGCCCGGAAACGATGGATTTACAGGATTAACCTTATTACAAAATCATTTCCCCGATATTGTCGTTATTATGGTGTCGTCTGACGATCAACCAGAAATCATTCGCAAAGCCATCAATTTTGGCGCCAGTGCTTTTATTCCCAAGTCTGCTAATTTAACCCAAATCTCGACCGCCATAGCCACAGTGCTTGAAGGAGATATTTGGTTACCAGAACACACTAATATCACTGCCGATCAGCATACAGCTGCTGAGCATCAACGCTTAGCGAAACAACTCGCCCAGTTAACTCCTCAGCAATACACTGTGCTTGCTAATATTGCTAATGGTCGCTTAAACAAGCAAATAGCCTATGACTTAAACATTAAAGAAACCACGGTTAAAAAGCATGTCTCGGCTATTTTGCTAAAGCTTGAGGTGTACAACCGCACTCAGGCAGGACTGGTGTTCCAACAACTCATGATAACGTCCAGCGAAAACCAGCAGCTAAATGCTTAATATCATGCTGATATTGTCAAATACCAACATAAAAAAACGCCTCAACTTGAGGCGTTTTTTAGCTAAGCGGCATCTACAATGACAGGGTCTAATCAACCGACTCTAAACATGTCGTGAGCATTATGCTGTCGATACAATTTCATCAATACAATGTCATCAAATCTATGTCATCAATTCTAAGGCATAAGTTGTTTAATGATCCGTTTTAAGGCAATCGCCTTAAGCGGTTTGCGTACAAAACTAAATTGAGCGCTGCTAGTATGTTGTCTAACTGCTTCTGAAGGGTCTGCAGAGCAAATAACACAGGTGGTTTGCTTGTTAATGCTATCGGTATGCTCAGCTAATAAGTACTGCACCAAATCAACGCCATTTTTGTCATCTTCTAAGTGATAATCTGCAATAATTAATTTTGGCTGTGGATTATCGGCCAGCTGCTGTATAGCACTGGGTTGATCTTTAGCGGTAATCACATGGCATCCCCAGCCACTGAGTAATGAAGAAATCGCTTTCAACATAAGGTCATCATTGTCGATAACCAGTACAGTCATATTTAGGTTGTCGCGACTGATCTCCTCTTCAGCAATGTCTAATAAATGCACCGGCTTTTTCTGCTGCGATACTCGCGGTATTTCAACGCTAAAGCAAGTCCCTTTTCCCACTTCTGAATGCAGTGATATTTTTACATTGAGTAATTTGGCGATACGGTCACATATCGCCAAACCTAGGCCTAATCCAGGGATTTCGCGAGTCAGCTCTAAGCGTTCAAACTCACAAAAAATGGCTTGGCGCTTATCAACAGGGATCCCCGGACCATTGTCCCAAACTTGTATCAACAAGGCGCTCTCAGTCCGCCGCACACCTAATAACACCTTAGGCACAAACTCGCTGTGCTTAAGAGTGTTTTTTGTTTTTTGGTGTGGTTTAGCATCATCTTGCATGACTTGATGATGCGTTTTACCTGAAGGTGAATAATGAAATGCATTCGACAAAAAGTTCTGAATAATACGCCGTAATAGCCTTTGATCGCTGTGTACAAAGCAGGAAGAGACTTGATAGTTAAAATCTATGCCTTGTTGCACCGATAATGCCTTAAATTCATTAACCAGTGTGGACAGTAAATCATCAATGGCAAATTGGCTTTTTTCGGTTTTTAACGACTTGCTGTCTAAGCGTGAAATCTCAACCAGATCCGATAGTAAACTTTCTACTACGTTTAGAGAATCTTCAATATTAGTTGCTAAATCATGCAGTTCAGTCGACTTAACTCTTTGTTTTAACATCTCAGTAAACAAGGTTAATGCGTTAAAAGGTTGCATTAAATCGTGGCTTGCTGCGGCTAAAAAGCGGGTTTTACTGCTATTGGCCGCTTCGGCTTCTGCTTTGGCTTTTTCCAGTTCCTTGGTGCGGCTTTCTACCCGTTTTTCTAATGTTTCATTCGCCAGTTGTAAGGCTTTTTCTGCTTCAATATGCGCGGTAATATCCGTGAAAGTACTCACAAATCCACCGCCAGGCATGGCTTGACCGCGAATTTCTAATACTTTTCCATCGAGCATAGTTCGCTGAAAATGATGTGGGCTACCCCCGCGCATATGCTCTAAGCGCTTTTCGATGAGTTCCTGGGCTTCGTTACCCACGATAATGCCTCTGTCGATATTAAATCGAATCAGCTGTTCAACATGAAGCCCCGCTTTGACAAAGTGTTTAGGGTAATTAAGCAGTTCAATATAGCGTTGATTCCATGCAACTAAGCGCATATCAGCATCGACAACGCTAATGCCTTGCTCAATATTTTCAACGCCAGATTGCAGTAGTTCACGGTTAAACTCAAATATTTGGCTGGCTTCATCGACAATGCTCACCACATCTTCTAAGGGAACATGTTGGGTGCGAGATGCGGCGCTCATTACCATGCGTGTTGAGGCAGAACCGAGCACCCCAGACAGTTTCAAACGCGTGTAATCAACTAGCTGTTGTTGTTGATCTTTACCAGCGAGTTTTTTGGATTCGGCGAGCAGGGCATCAGCTTCATCTTTATTAATAAACCGATTTAACAAACTGGCTAAATCATCTACAGACAAGTGACGCTCTGACTGAACGGGTTTTCGATTAACAAATAAATCGGCTTGCAGCACCTCGCCAATGCTTTGCTCTTTAACCAGTGAAATGATCACAAAGCAGCCGATGTTAGCCGCTAAACTGTAAAACACCCCGTGGCTGATGTTGTCTAAATCAGTTAAGCCAAACAATGCTGTCGGTGTTAACCAAGTGATACCAAATAAGCCAAGGTTAACCCATTGGGCATCAGGGAGCGTAACCGGCAAGAGTAGGGTATAGAGCCAAACAATACTGCCCATAATTAACCCTACAAATGCGCCTTGAGTGGTTGCATTGCGCCAATACAAGGCGCCAACTGCGGCTGGTGCAAACTGCGATAACAATACAAACGATAGTAAGCCGATACTGGCTAAATGATTTTGCTGATTAATAAAACGTTCAAATGCAAAGGCTGATAGCAAGATGACTGCGATAGATATGCGTCTTAAATTTAATAACATTCCCGCCAGTTGTGGGGTTTTTTGCTGGGAATTAAACTTCGGCAGACGTAATAATAATGGCGTGAGGATTTCTGTCGAAATCATGGTGCTTAGCACAATAGCGGCCACAATAACCATTGCCGTTGCGGCGGCAAGTCCACCGATATAAACCAATATGCCTAACCAAGCTTGCTGATAAAATAGCGGTAGTGTGAGTACATAGGTATCGGCGCCCACGCTACCACCGGGGAAGCTAAGCTGCCCAGCCAAGGCGATAGGTAATACAAAAATATTGATCAGTAACAGATATAGCGGCACCATCCAGCGAGCGGATTTAAGCTCCTGGTGATGATTATTTTCTATCATCATCATGTGGAATTCTTGCGGCAATGCATAGATAGTAATCGCGCCTAAAATCACCTGCGAAATAACAAGGTAAGTGGAGTCTGCATGGGTGGTTTCAGTAATATTTTGGCTTTGGCTGAGTAGGTCGCTAAAGCCATCGAAAACATAAAACGTGGCAAATATACCGACAGCGGTTAGGGCAAACAATTTCACGATAGAGCTAAACGCGATCGCCAGTACTAAGCCTTGGTTATGTTTACTGGCCGATAATTGACGTGTGCCGAATAAAATACTGAAAATAATTAATACGATAGTGACCACAAATGCGGTACTAATGCCCGACTGGAAGGTGCCTGTCAGTAAGTCGAAACTGGTACTGATAGCCCTTAACTGCAAGGCGATATAAGGAATTGTTCCTAGCAGTGACACTATGGCGACGCTGGCAGCAATTTTAGGTGAGCGGTCAAAACGGCAAGCAATAAAGTCAGCAATTGAGGTCAGGTTTTGGCTTTTAATAATTTGCAAAGTGCGCATTAACATTGGCCAAGCAAGCACTAAACAAATGATCGAACCAATGTAAATGGGAGCAAGCCAAGCCCCTGTCGTTGCTGCTTGACCCACAGTGCCATAAAATGCCCATGAGGTGCAGCATACGCCTAAGGATAGGCTATAGACCCATGGCTTCTGGCTTAACTTTTTTATGGCGCGATTTTGTCCCCACTGCGCCACCACAAAAAGCATTGCAAGATAAGCAATCGAAATGGAACTGATCAACCAAGTGTCAATAGATAACCAAGCCTGCAAGTGATTCCCCAATCATTTTTTCTTATATGTTAGCGAAACTACACTAGACGTCCTGTTTGATAAAGATTTTTAATATCGCGGTGAACTAAGGTAGTACTTATTTATCCATACCCATCAGATAACATGATTAACCTACATTTGTGTCATTGAAGGTTTACATTACGCCTATGAAAATAACCCATAGATATTTGGTCGAAGGTCTGGTTTTTACGAGTTATGTTCTCTTTGCCATGGCATGGGTTGGCGGCACCGCGAGTATGGGCAGCATCATGGCATCGATGCACATAGATAGTTTAGCTTCAGCAAGTTTTATCAGTGGTGCCGTCACTTTGGCTAAAATAGTCGGCACCTTTAGCGCCGCTTATGTGGCAGTAAAGTTTGGTATAAAGTACGCCTTTTTACTCGCGGCGCTATTAATTGTCGTCGGTATAGTGACTCCTTTTGCGACCAATTATGAATTACTGCTAGCGAGCCGTTTTTTGATGGGCTTAGGCGGAGCCTTTATGATTGTGTACTTTAACCCCATTGTGATGCTGTGGTTTGCACCAGAAGATCGCCCCGTCATTAATGGTTTAAATGCGGTGGCATTTAACGTCGGCACGGCGATTATTTTATGGGGCATGACAGGTATTAACGCTATTACGGGCAGTTGGCAAAGCAGTTTAGTGTTATTTTCTGCCGCTAGCCTGATATTAGCCATACTCTGGTTACTGGTTAAGTTTGATACTCCAGCACCCACT
>Ga0208031_1000310_pt1 | contig 10514 bp, 13 predicted proteins | sample MalvirAntarct_38_FD_184252 | JGI IMG/M metagenome (GOLD analysis project Ga0208031, IMG submission 184252) | Marine viral communities from the Global Malaspina Expedition - Malaspina viral metaG Antarct_38 (SPAdes) (version 2) | ecosystem: Environmental > Aquatic > Marine > Oceanic | place...
GCGCTACAACGAGAACAACGTCCACGCCCAATGTGCGCCTTGTAATAATCATTTATCAGGCAACGCCATTGATTACCGTATTAACTTAATTAATAAGATTGGCATTGAGAAAGTTAAAAAACTAGAAGGGCCACAAGAGCCAAAGCGTTACAGACGTGACGATATTATAGCGATTAAGACTAAGTACAAAGCCAAGGTAAAAGAGTTAACAGTAAATCTAGAAGGTGCGGCATGAGAACGTTTGACCAAGACGACATTAACGAGGGTGCTTTGATTATTACACTTTTAATTAAAACGATTATTGAAGTGGACACTGACCGCCCTCGCAATGAAGCAGACGATAAACTAATGACGGCAGCTATGGAGTGGGTCGAAGAGTTTAGTGAGAAAGGTATTTACGAAATTGAAATAACGGAACATTAAAAATGAGTAGACCAACAAAGTACACGCCATTATTGTTAGCTAGGGCTAAGGAATACTTAGAAAGCTATACAACGGCAATCCCTTCGCACATAGGGTTAGCGTACTATTTAAACATTGCTAACTCGACCATGTATGCTTGGGCAAAAGAAGAGGATAAGAAAGAGTTTTCGGAGATATTAGAAAGAATTATGCAGTTACAGTTTATTGAACTAACCGACAAAGGCTTAACGGGTGACTTTAATAGCGCAATTACTAAACTGGCATTAGGCAAGCATGGGTATACAGATAAGGTTGACCAAACCAGCAGTGATGGGTCTATGACACCACCAACAACAATTAACCTGGTTGCTAAAGAATTTGAAAATCTTTAATGTCTGAAATTGACTTAGAGTTACCACCTAAACTTATTCCCATATTTCAAGGCGAAGCAAGAATACGCGCAGCCTATGGCGGTAGGGGTGGAGCCAAGAGCCGCGCTTTTGCATTAATGACTGCGGTGTGGGGCTATAAGTTTGGCAAGAGTGGTCGATCAGGTCAGATACTTTGTTTGCGGCAATACATGAACAGTCTTAGTGAATCATCATTTGCTGAAATCAAAAACGCTATCCAAGCAGTGTCGTTTCTAAACAATTATTATGAGTGTGGCGATCATTATATTCGCAGCAAAGACGGGCGTATTAGTTACTCATTTGCAGGCTTAACGCGCAACATCGACAGCATTAAATCTAAGGCCCGTATCTTGTTAGCGTTTATTGATGAAGCCGAGACAGTCAGTGAAGAGGCTTACATGAAGCTAATGCCGTCTATTCGTGAAGAGAATAGCGAGTGTTGGGTAATATGGAACCCACAGTCAAAGGATTCAGCCACACACAAACGATTTAGATTAACTACGCCTGATTCATGCAAGATTACCGCCATAAATTGGGCAGATAACCCTTGGATGCCGAAAGTTCTAACTGAGCAACGCTTAGAAGATTTAGAGCAACGACCAGACACTTATGGTCATGTTTGGGAGGGCGACTTTTTAGAGTTCCCAGAAGGGGCTTTCTGGCTGCGTGAGATTAACAAAGCTAATGCTGATGGACACATAGGCAGTTTACCCGTAGTTGCTTCACACCCTTGTTTAACGTTTTGGGATATTGGAGCGTCAGATGGTTGTGCGATATGGGTAGTGCAACAAGTTGGATTGGAGTTTAGGTGTATAGAATTTTATGAAGCATGGAATGAACCATATAGTCATGCGGTTAAATGGCTACAAAGTTTGGACTTGGTTTTTAGCGATATGTATTTACCACATGACGCAGACCATAAACGACAGGGCGAACTTAAAAACAAAAGCCCCAAGGATATGCTTAAACAATTAATGCCTGGTGTAAGTTGGCGCATCGTCCCAAGGATTCAAGAGCTTTTGTGGGGCATACAATCGACAAGCGATATGTTTCCTTATATTTGGATTGATGAAGATAAATGTGCAGCAGGACTAGAACACCTTAAAGCCTACAGACGCAAATGGTCTAACAGTGAGCAACGATGGTCGCATATACCCGATAAGTCAGAGGGCCATAGTGAAGCTGCGGATGCACTTAGGCAAATGGCACAAGCGTTTGCAGCAGGGGATTTGGGCAAAACTAAGAAAAAGAATCGCGGAGCGTTAAAACGGAATGTTAAAGGACTAGCATAATATGATATAATGCACTAACAATTTTCGAGGTTTATTTATGATTACCAAAAAGCCCAAAAAGAAGCCAGCTAAGAAGCCAAAGAAAACGGCTTATTAACAATGGCTAAAGGCGTAAGGCATTATCTAAAGAATGGCACTGAACACAAAGGTGCTACTCATAAGACCGATGGAATACCCATGACAGGGGCCAGGCACACTAGCACCAGTAAAGATCTGTTTCACAAGAAAGACCTATCAACCGCAGTAAAAAAGCGAATGGCTAAGTAATGGGTTTATTAAGCACACCAATAAGCGTTGGCAATAAAGTTGTTCGTAGCTTGCTTGATATGGACACACCATCACGCATGGCTAGGGCTAAAGAGCAGGGGTTTGATACTGATAAAAAAGTTTATCACGGGACAGCAGATGATTTTGATGCTTTTGACCCAGACAGAGCAATAGGCACTCAATTCTGGTCAACAACTAATAAGGCTGAGATAGAATCTGGTGATGTAGGCGCACAAGGTCGTGGCGTAATAAAAGAAATGTACCACAGAATCAAAAACCCTGCTGGATGGGAAGAATACGATAAGTTTGGAACTGATGAATTAATTAGAAAGGGTTACGATGGGTTAAAACTTCCTGATGGGAAGGGTGATTATACTTATGTGGCATTTGACCCAAGTCAATATCGCTCAGTTGACGCTGCATTTGACCCTGCTAAATCAAACTCAACCAGCCTACTAGCCTCCAATCCAGTAGCGACAGCAACAGCAGGCGCAGGCGGTTTACTAGCTATAAGTGCTAGTGATGATAGTGAGGCTGGGGTTTTGGGTAAGCCTATTTCGTTTATAAGTAATGCCATAAAGTCAGGTAGGCAATTTTTGTATCATAGTGGTGATAGGTCTATTGCAGAAGATTTACACGCAAATGGAATTGAGCCGCAGCATGGGAAATGGATAAAAGAAACTTTAAATGATGCTGTTGATAACCCAGAAGAATACTTAAATGGAGTGCCTGCTGCTGCTTGGTTTTCTGACGCTCCATCTTGGGTAAAAGTTAAAGCTGCTAGAGCTGCAAATAAAAATCCATCTGATATGACAAAAGCAGATATAGAAAAGTATGGTCACTTATCTATAGTAGACCCAAAATCTACTTGGGACGAAGGTAGCGAGTTTTGGGTAGTTCCAAGCCAAGGCATACAAGGGGATTCTACAAGGCTTAGAAACTTGTCAGGCCAAGAAAAAAGCCTATTTGATACACCCTTGTATGAATATAATGATATGACCAGCCAAGGAAAGTATACGCAAGGCTTAGAGCCAAACGATATAGTTACTACCGAAACTATTGACCCTACAACTACGCTTACAGGAAAAGATTTAGTTTCTTTTCTTGAAGCTAATTACCCTAACTATTTAAATTCATCTAGGTTAGCAACAACATCCGCAGGCTTATTGGCTAATATGACGGGCCAACCATCTAACTTAGCCTCATACATGCAGGGCAACACAGATGCTTATTTAACGGCACAAGAAAGAGCATATCTTAACAACCGACAAGAATTTGAAAGTCTGTTTGACGATGATACTGGTTTTAATAGGGCCGATATTTTGCCGTTTAGAATTAACCAGCAAACTGGTGAGCGTGAGCTTGCAACACCGCAAATGATTAAGGGTCTTCTAAGTTCGCTCTACGATTTAGGTCAATCGCCAAGATCAGGCATACATAACCAGCAGTCTATTTTGGATTTAATCTAATGGCTATCTCAACATATTCAGAACTAAAAGCATCCATTGCTAACTTCTTAAACCGAGATGATTTAACGGCAGTTATCCCAGACTTTATTTCTTTAGCAGAATCATCTATCAGTAACGAACTGCGCCACTGGCGCATGGAGACACGCGCTGAAACCACGATTGATAGCCAGTTTACTGGTATTCCTAGTGATTGGGTATCTACTATTCGTTTCCATTTAGTAACCGCAGGCACTAGCAGCCTTAACTTTATGTCTTTGGCTACGATGCAAAATTCACGGGCCGCTAGGGATGATTCTACGGGTACGCCAACAAATTACAGCCTTAACTCGTCACAGTTTGAGGTTTTTCCAAGCCCCGATGGTGCATACAGCGCAATCTTAATGTATTACGCCAAGATTCCATCGTTAACCAATTCTGCCACCACTAACTGGCTGCTGACCCATCACCCCGATATTTACCTCTATGGTGCGTTACTTCACTCTGCCCCATACCTTAAAGAAGACGAAAGGGCCACAACCTGGGCGGCTCTTTATTCTGCGGCTGTGGCTAGAGTTAGCACTGCCAGCAGCCGTTCAACAGCTAGTGGCTCTGGCCTTAGATTAAAAATAGGAAGTTATTAAATGTCATTTACTACTTTTTTAGAAAACGAAGTATTAGACCATGTGTTTCGCAATGCGGCTTATACGCCACCTTCTACTGTTTACATCGGTTTGTACACATCAGCCACAGGCGCAGGCGGCACAGGTACAGAGGTGTCAGGCAATGGCTACACTCGTAAAGCTATGGCATTTGATGCGTCTTCTGGTGGTGCTATCGACAACACTTCTGCGGTGGAGTTTCCAACAGCCACAGGCTCATGGGGGACAATTACGCATACGGCAGTATTGGACGCGGCATCAAGTGGAAATATGCTTGCTGAGACAGCTTTAACGGCTAGTAAACCAATCGGTAGTGGTGACGTATTTCGATTCCAAGCTGGCGAATTTGACATTACCCTAACCTAGAATGAATGGTTACGGAGCAGCTAATTACGGCATAAACATCTATGGGCAAGCAGCTTATGTAGATGGAGTTGCAGTTATTAATGCGGCTTCTAATGTTACGGCTGCTGGTCAACGTATTGCTCAAGGTGTGGCTGTTATTCAGGCTGTATCTAATGTTACCGCTAATGGTCAAAAGCATGGTCATGCCAGCGCAGTAATAGAGGCTGTAAGCACTGTAACGGCTGCTGCACAAGACATAGGACAGGGCCAAACGTCTATTGAAGCCGTGTCTAGCGTAACGGCTACGGCAGTTTATGCGGTGTCTGCAAGCGCGGTAATTGAAGTTGTATCAAGCGTCACGGCTAATGGTACTGCCACTATGAGTGGTGCAGCAGTTATTCAGGCAGTGTCGGGCATGACAGCCACAGGGCGTTATAGGTACGACCCGTTGCCTATTGATGTTGCAACCTGGGCTACCAAGCCAACAGATAGTGCAACCTGGACTACTTTGTAAAAGATTAACAATAGGATTATTGAAATGGCAGATTCAACAACACCCAATTATGGCTTAACTAAACCCGAAGTTGGCGCTTCTGAGGATACTTGGGGCGGTAAAATTAACACCAACATGAACCTTATCGACACACAAATGAAGGTGTCTGATGCTCGTAGTGCTGCCAATTTACCCAAAGCGGGCGGTGCAATGACGGGAGCCATAACGACTAACTCGACATTCGATGGTCGTGATGTAGCAGCGGATGGTGTGACTGCTGATGCGGCATTGCCCAAAGCGGGCGGTGCGTTATCTGGCGATGTGTCTAATACCTCTACAGGTTCACTTCAAGTATCTCAAGGAACTACCGCACAACGTCCATCAGGCACAACATTAGGCCGTTTACGTTATAACTCTACGACATCTGGTTTTGAGGGCTACACAGCCGCAGGGTGGGGCGAGATTGGCGGTGGAGGGCCGAGCCTTGGTACTGACTCAATCATACGAACCAATGCCCAAGTCATAAATGAGGATATAGTAATTCCAGCTAATACCAACGCAAGTACCATTGGCGATATTACTATAAATAATGGAAAAACGGTAACCGTGACGAACGGATCAACTTGGATAATTCTTTAGGAAACTACTATGCCAATTACAGTTAAAAATTCAGCAGGCGGTGGAGTTACTTTAGATTCCTCAACCAGTTCAAACGAAACGATAAATTTAAATACCCCAGTATTCACAGGCAACGTGGCTGTTGGCTCTCCGCTATTGACAACAACTGCTAGTAATATGTTACAGATTGGGTCTACTTCTAACTTATCTTGGTACAATCAAGGTGATGACGAATTAGACATTAACGTTAATGCTGTAAATAACTCTGGTAATAAATATATAGAGGCCAAAGCAGCCAGCCAATACATTCAACAAGCGGGTGCTCACTATTTCAAAGGAGCAGCATCAGGCACAGCAGGAGCAGCGATAAGCTGGACTACTGCTATGACTATTGCTACTACTGGTCAATTAACTTTTGGCACTATTAGCGCACAAGCTGGGGCGCAAATTTCTATTGCTTATGATGGGAAATCGGGTGAGGTATCTGGTGTTGGCAGAGGCTTAAACCTAGAGGCAGGAATCACAGGCACATCAGATGCAATAAGATTTGTAAACCCTAATGGCGAGGTGGGTAGGATTATTACTAATGGTTCAGCAACAGCCTACAACACTTCCTCAGATTACCGACTTAAAGAAAACGTCACACCAATGTCAGGTGCTACAGCACAGACTAAACTACTCAAGCCTTGCAACTTTGATTGGATTGCTGGAGGCAACGTCAATGGCTTTATAGCACATGAACTAGCAGAGGTTGTGCCAGAAGCAGTTACAGGCTCTAAAGATGCCATGATGGATGAAGAGTATGAAGTGACAGCAGCTACCGACACAGAAGCAGCAGTGATGGGTACACGCTCTGTGCCTGACTTACAAGGCATTGACCAAAGCAAATTGGTTCCACTATTAACAGCAACAATCCAAGATTTAATTACGCGGATTGAAGCATTGGAGAGTAAATAATGGCTTCTAAAATAAAAGTTGACACGCTTGAGACAGCAAATGGCAGTGGCACGATAGCGTTATCGAATCAGTTGTCTGGTATGACGAGTGCTAGTGTGCCTGCTGGCTCAGTGATTCAAGTTGTCAACGCAAAAACTTCTACTCTTGTGATTAATACGACAAATAGTTTTGCAGACACAGGATTGACAGCATCAATTACACCATCCAGCACTTCAAGTAAGATTCTTGTTTTAATTAATCAAAATGGAATTACGGTTTCTGCTGATAATAGTGCAAACGATATGTCGATAAGTCTATTTAAAGCATCGACAGAAATCAGTTTATTGTCTAAAGAATTAGGTTATACAGGATCTGCATTATCACAAGTATTATCTACAATAACTACCGCTTATTTAGACAGCCCTTCAACTACCAGCGCAACAGCCTACAAAACAAGGTTCAGAAACACAGATGGAGGTGCTGCTGGTGGCTCAGTTCGAGTGCAAAATACAAGTTGTGAATCAACCATAACGTTAATGGAAATCAAAGGATAACATCACATGACCGATAAAGGCGCAGCACTTCAATCTTTAACACCATCGGCTCAGTGGGTCTTACGTGGCGAGGTTATCGAGTGGTTGGATAGCGAACAAGATCAGCCTACAGACAAAGCAATACAGTCCAAGATTATTGAATTGCAAAGCCAGTACGACTCACAAGCCTACGCACGTTCGCGCAAGGTTGAATACGACAAGTTAAACCAAGATGAAATGCGCTACGACGATTTGGTCAACTCAACCACAACTTGGCAAGACGCTATAGCGGCAATCAAAACATCAATTCCGAAGGGGTAAGAAATGGCTACTATTATAACGGGTTCGGCAGTCACAACAGAAGGTATCGTTACTAACACGCTGGGTAGCAATAACCTTGTAGCTGGTTTGACTGCTGGAGATAGCATTACATCAGGGGGCAATGGTAATACTTTGTTAGGCACTAACTCTGGTACTGCGGTTACTACGGGCGATAACAACGTATCTGTAGGTTTTAATTCTTTATCTAATACTACTACTTCTGGCGCAAATGTGGCGGTGGGTTATCAATGTATGATAACTAACATTACTGGAACTGAAAATACTGCTATAGGATATGAGGCTTTAAAATTCAACACAACAGGTAGTTACAACACTGCCTCTGGTTTGATGGCCTTAAAGGCTAATACAACAGGACTATACAATACTGCGTCTGGTTACAATTCGTTAGCAGCTAATACAACAGGTGCTAACAATACGGCTTCTGGGTTTCAATCTTTGTACAGCAACACCACAGGTGCTGCTCAAACTGCGTCTGGCTGGAAAGCGTTACGAAATAGCACTACAGGTGCTAATAATTCTGCATTTGGTCATCAGTCTTTATTTACTAACACCACGGGCGGTGACAACACTGCCTCTGGCTACGATTCTTTGGGCGACAATACGACAGGTTCTTTTAATTCTGCTATCGGATATGAGGCTTTGTCTAAAAATTCAACAGGTGCTAGCAATACGGCTATTGGTTATCGAGCTGGTAAAACTAAAACAACGGGAAGTAGCAGCGTATGTATTGGCTATCAAGCAGGGGGTAGTGAAGATACAAACAGTAACTTTTTATACATCGCTCGTAGCAATACTGGCCCCGGAAATGCTGCTACATGGATTTATGGTAATCCGTCAGGAGCATGTTATCAAGGCAACAACTCAGGTACTTGGACTACTGTTTCTGACGAAAGAATCAAGAAAAACATTGTTGATAGCCCAAATGGTCTAGCAAAGATTGATGCCCTTCAAGTTCGTAACTTTAACTATAGAACTGAAGCAGAAATAACTGTTGCTGGGCTAACTGGTTGCGATGCTGCGGGGTTACAAGTTGGTGTTATAGCACAAGAAATTGAAGTGGTACTACCAACCGCAGTGACAGAAAACGAACAAGGAATGAAGCAGGTAAACACAGACCCAATATTCTGGTCAATGGTAAAGGCAATACAAGAATTATCAACTCAAAACGCAGCACTTGCTGCACGTTTAACAGCATTAGAGGCATAAGATAATGGAATTAACAGCAGAAGAAATCGCTGCACACTACGCAGCGTGTGGTGATTCAGTAGCACTAATCAATGCTGGTAAGCCAGCCGATGTGTCTGACGATGATTGGGCAGATACCCTAGCACGTAACAAGGAGCATTTAGTTCTTATGTTAGCTAAGGATTATTGGACTACTGAGAGCATGACTGCTATGACGGCTGCTGCTGCTTAAAGGAACAAACATGGCTATAACCTATCGCGGTGAGAAGTTTGCAGGCTATAACAAGTCTAAAGCTAGTTAATAGAAAGGCTAAATAGTAATGGCTCTAATTCCACTAGATTTACCAGCAGGCGTATATCGCAACGGCACTGATTTGCAATCGCAGGGTCGGTGGCGTGATTCTAACCTGGTACGTTGGTTTGATAACACTTTACGTCCCATTGGCGGCTGGCGTACACGCAGTAATACCCCAAGTGCTGGTCAAGTTCGTGGCATGAAATCGTGGATTGCTAATAATGCTGATCGTTGGATTGCTGCTGGCAGTTACAACAAATTATATGTTTATAGTGCTGCTGGAATTCAATCTGATATTACACCAGTGGGCCTAACGGCTGGTAATGAAAACGCGCTTAATCCCATAGGATTTGGTACAGCATTTTACGGGCGTGAATATTACGGCACATCACGACAGGAATCGGTGACTATTACGCCAGCCACCACTTGGTCAATGGATTCTTTCGGGCAGTATCTTGTAGCCTGTTCAAGCAAAGATGGAAAGGTTTATCAATGGCAGTTAAACACCTCAACAAAAGCAGCAGTGGTAGCTAATGCACCCGTCAGTAATCGGGCTATTCTAGTGACAGAAGAAAGGTTCTTAATGTGCCTTGGTGCAGGCGGCAACCCTCGCCTGGTAAAGTGGTCTGATAGGGAAAACAACACAGTATGGACACCCGCAGCGACTAATGAGGCTGGTAGTTTAGAGTTACAAACGACAGGCCGCATTCAATGTGGTGTGAGGGTACAAAACCAAGCCTTAATATTGACTGACATTGATGCTCATGTGGCTACTTACTCTGGCCCACCTTATGTCTTTGGCATTGAGCGTATCGGTACGTCATGTGGAATTGTATCGACACAAGCTGTGGCTGTTGTAGACAAGGGTGCAATATGGATGGGTAGTCGCTCATTCTACACCTACAGTGGTGGTGCGGTTAGCGAAGTTAATTGTGAAGTTGCAGATTATGTATTTTCTGATATTAACCACAGTCAGATCAGTAAAGTAGCAGCCGTATCCAACGCCAACTTTGGTGAAATATGGTGGTTCTATCCATCTGCAAACTCTAACGAGAATAACCGCTATGTCGTGTTTAACTATAACGATAACACATGGGCTATAGGCGTTTTAGCGAGAACTTCTGGTGTAGACGCAGGCGTATATCGCCAACCCATTATTGCATCTGCTACTGACAAGAAATTATACGAACATGAAATTGGCTTTAACTACGATGGTGGCGAACCATTTGCAGAATCAGGCCCAATAATTATGGGCAATGGCGATAACGTAATGTCTGTTACTCAAATGA
>Ga0208031_1000312_pt1 | contig 10508 bp, 7 predicted proteins | sample MalvirAntarct_38_FD_184252 | JGI IMG/M metagenome (GOLD analysis project Ga0208031, IMG submission 184252) | Marine viral communities from the Global Malaspina Expedition - Malaspina viral metaG Antarct_38 (SPAdes) (version 2) | ecosystem: Environmental > Aquatic > Marine > Oceanic | place...
AGAAAGTTGAAATCCGATGCGTAAGCCAGTAAATATTCTTGAATACTATGATCCGAAGGTATTTGTCCATTGGCACGTAACCATACATAGCGTTTAGGCTCTGTCGCATTTGGTGTAATGGGATGTAAAGGATTAACTAAGCGCATTTCAATCGGAGAATCAGCCATAAACTTTTCGAGCATTTGCGCAGGTACTTTATCACGCATTGTCATTGCAAGTTCTTGCTGATTTAATAAACCTTCAGGTCCAGGGACATCCGGCATCACATCTTGATGCTCAAAGCCTTGTTCAACACTTTGGAATGAACAGGTCATGTAAAAAATCGGTCGCCCTTTCTGAATAGCCTTTACTCTGCGCGCACTAAAACTTCCACCATCACGCATATTTTCAACATCATAAATTATCGGTAACTTTTCATCACCGGCACGTAAGAAATATGAATGTAATGAATGTACATGACGGTCTTCGCTCACCGTTTGTTTTGCAGCACTTAACGCTTGTCCCATCACTTGGCCACCAAACACATGCCCAAAGCCTAAATCTTGGCTCTGACCACGAAACAAACCTAGCTCAATCTTCTCAAGTGACAATAATGACAGTAAATCGTTTAATACCTGACTCATAACACCTTCTCTATAACATGGATTAACGTTAAGGTTACCTCAGTTAAGCTGATGTTTTCTAGCTTATTCGATGATAATAGTGAATTTCAGTTATCTAATGACAAATCGTAAAATAGTGATACAACGCAAATATTCATATCTGCAGTCTAAATGAATATTTGATATGCTATTAGACATGACTAATCAACACTGCGTCTCACAATATTATGCAACCTAGCTCAATGCAATCATGGTTTATGGCTATCCGACCTCGTACGCTACCAGCGGCAATTGGTCCATTATTAATTGGCAACATGCTGGCCATTGGGCTCGAACAATTTAGCTTACTTATTGCCTTCACATCAATGTTATGTGCGGTATTATTACAAATTTCAGTTAATCTCGCGAACGACTACTTTGACTTTAAAAATGGTATAGACACAGAAGAACGTATCGGTCCTATTAGAGTCACCCAAAGTGGTATCCTAGCCCCCTCATCAGTACGAAATGCCATGATTAGCTGCCTGATCACATCATTATTAGTCGGCTCGTTATTGATAGTGCACGGTGGCTGGCCTATTGCGATTCTCGCTGTCGCCTCTATTTTAGGCGCGTTATGTTATAGCGGAGGCCCCTACCCACTGGCATCACATGGATTAGGTGAAATAGCTGCATTTGTATTTTTCGGTTTGGTAGCCGTTGTTGGCAGTTACTATTTACAAGCAGGAACCACCACCATGACCGCGTGGTTACTCGGTTGCGCCATTGGCTTTTTCAATGCGGCTATCATGCTGGTCAATAATACTAGAGATATTTCAACTGATACTAAAGCCGGTAAAAACACGCTTGCAGTGAGGATTGGTGAAGCGCAAGCTAAAGTGCTATATCAAAGCTTTGTCTACTTACCCTTTGGTATCATTATTGCCGGATTTTTACTCGGAGCCCTCGAAGGTTTACCCGTATTATTATCGGGAGCATCGTTAATTATTGCGCGTAATCTCAGCCGCGAATTTCACAACAATACCGGTGAAGCATTAAACCCAATACTTGGGCAAACAGCAAAATTAACGATGATTTTCAGTGTACTGTTCAGTGTTGGCCTGTATTTTTCGCTTAGTTAACTCTGTTCTTTCACTCACTGCGATAAATCTATTTATTAAAAAATAAAAAGGCGCCTCATTGTAAATGAGGCGCCTTTTTAAGCTTAAGAGCCATTATACTTTTGATAAAGTACGCTCTTTAGCGCTCCAATCTAAATGATATTTCTCACCTGCTGGCTTATCCGTACGCTCGAAAGTATGCGAACCAAAAAAGTCACGCTGACCTTGTAACAAGTTAGCGGGTAGCATTTCACAGCGATAACTGTCGTAATAGGCAATAGCCGAACTAATACAGGGAGCAGGAATACCTTGCATAACTGATGCAGCAACTGTTTTACGCCAGTTAAGGTGTTTTTGCGACAATGTTTGGCTAAAGATATCAGCCATCAATAAGTTTGCAAGATTTGCATCTTCTTGATAAGCCTGAGTAATTGATTGCAAGAAAGTCGCACGAATAATGCAACCTGCACGCCAAATTTTTGCGATTTCAGCAAAATCTAAACTCCAGCTTTGCTCTTTTGCTGCCATCGCCATCAGTTGAAAGCCTTGAGCATAACAGCACACTTTAGCGCAATATAAAGCATCTTCAAGATTAGCAATAAATTCAGCTTTGTCAGCTTCACTAAAGCTGATTGGTGTTGGGCCAGCAAGCTTAGAGCTTAACTGCATGCGCAAGTTTTTCTGGGTGCTCACAGCACGCGCATAAACGGCTTCAGCAATTGTTGGCGCCGGGCAACCAATTTGTAAGCTGCTCACTGCCGTCCATAAACCAGTGCCTTTTTGGCCCGCTTTATCCAAAATCATTTCAACTAAAGGTTTGCCCGTTAACGGATCGGCTTGTTGCAAGACTTCAGCACTAATGCCCATAAGGTAGCTGTTAAGAATACCTTTATTCCAACCATTGAATATGGTGCTGATTTCATTGGCAGATAGGCCTAAACCGTCACTGAGTAATTGATATGCTTCGCAAATAAGCTGCATATCTGCATATTCAATACCGTTATGAACCATTTTAACGTAATGACCAGAACCCGCAGGACCAATATAGGTCGTACACGGCTCACCTTCAGTGACCGGATTACCAGGCTCAAAACGCTCAATCGGTAAACCTGTTGCTGGATCAACTTTAGCCGCAATAGCTTTCCAAATAGGCTCAACATAATGCCAAGCCTTTTCGTCACCACTTGGCATTAACGATGGTCCAAAACGTGCACCCACTTCACCACCAGAAACCGCCGAGCTAAAGAAAATAAACTGGCCTTTATAGTGAGCTTCACGATCAACGGTATCGGTCCACAAGCTATTGCCTGTATCAATAACAATGTCGTTAGCTTCAATACCTGCTTCAATTAACGATTTACACACACCATCAACTGGTGCGCCAGCAGGCACAGATAACACGATCACTCGAGGTTCAACTAATTTGGCCAGCATTTCTGTAAGATTGTTACATGGGGACATGCGGGGGGCGGTATTTGCTTTGCGCTCACTTTGTTCTTGAGCCACAGCAGCATTGACTTTTGGAGTATCTAAATCGAAAACAGCGACATGGTAGCCATTGTCAGCAATGTTTAATGCGAGATTCTTGCCCATCACACCGAGGCCGATAACGCCGACGTGAGATTGTTGGGTGTGGTTATTCATAGTGTATGTTTCCACAGGTCACAGAGATTAATCGCGTAGTGCGAATCCATTTGGGTGGCAATTATAACGATTCTTGTAACTAAATTACAGTCACAAAATGGCTATCGTCTGTACTAATAAAGCAGGATACTACATATTAATAAAATTTAAAGTAGCTATTCATTATTAAAGACAATAACTTAATAAAAAACATGCCTCTCAATCTAGTGCTAACCCATCAACAAAAATTTATTAAATATCAACATTTTTAAGCTTATAAAGATGGCAATCGACCTATTCTGTCTCACCTTAAAAGTATAAACCTGTTTCAAGACAGGATATTGACAAAATAACAGGTTGAAACTTCGCAGTTTCAACCTGTTAAACCTTATGTTATGTCATACATAAAGCGATAATTTAGTGACCCATTATCTCTTATTTTAATTGATGCATAACGTCTACACCTTGCGTTTGCCCCTCTGCATGACACATAGCACAGCTTTCACCACCTGATTGATAAATAGCTCCTGAACTGGCGTCCGCTTGATAAATCCCACCAAATGTCTTGGCATGTCCAGCCCATTGTTCAATATTAGTATGACAGGTTGCACAAACTGACACTGTAGGAGAATATTCAGCAGTTTGACCAGCTAATGTTGCCCCTTTTCTCGCCACAATTATGGATGCTTCATTGGCTAAATTGTCTAATGTTAGTTGGCCTTCATCATGACATGCACGGCAATTACTGACATCTTGAGGATATGTGATCATTTTACGATCACCGCGTATATTATCTTGTGTTGTGCGCGTGTTTGCATGTAATGAATGCACTAGTTCACGGAAGCTCAAGCTATTTTCAAGTGTTCTAGATGCATTGATATTGGCTTCGCCGGGGCTGTGCATAACAGTGGCATTCATGTATTTAACCATATTATTACTATGGCAACTTTTACAGCTACCATCGGCTAAACTTGTGGCTATTTGTGGCGAGTGACACGCACCACAAGTACTTCCATTAGCAGGTGCTACTACCATACTGTGCGCTATATTGACTTGCTTTTGGAACTGAGAGTCATGACAAGCAATACATTTTTGTTCATTGACCAGTTCAGTGTATTTTGTCACCGTTGTTGTTAACGCAATAGCAGAATTAGCTGGAACCTCTACTTTTGTAGCTTTACTAGACTCACAAGAAGCCACCAAACCGGTTTCTTTATCGCCACATACAAACGCTTTTGCATATAGAGTACCTGTTGTAGTAAGTCCAAAATCTGCTACATCGATATTACTGATCACGGCTGTAATTTTATTGGACTCTCTCACCAAACTAATATTATCAGTAGGACTAAGAATATCCCACACTAGGCGCTGGCCATTATTAGTCGGTAAATCAGTTTGGTTTTCATTTCCTGCTGCAATTAACCATAAACTGTCAAATGAAGGATCAACTTCAGGGTTTAAGCTAAGGCTATCGAAAGTTAATTCAGCGGTTAATGTACCTGCATCACTATCAAGTACACTACCTAAAAGAGTAAATTGATATTTCGTGGCTAAAGTGTCATTAATTTTTGCTATTGCATTATGGAATATTGCTGAGCCTAGTGGATTATTAGCATCAGGATGACAACCGCTACAACTCATTTCCCAAGCCTTTGAAAATGTATCACGGTCATGAAACAACCCTACGGTTGTGCCATCCCAGTTCTCTGAGGCATATTTTTCATGGCAACTTAAACACGTTTCTTGACCAGGATATTGATAAAACTCAGCTTGTGAGGCTGCATCGGCAATATGACACTGCTGACATTGATTTATATCCCCAGGATAAGTCACATCACTATAGTCATGTACCGACCCTTTATAACCAATAACTAAATAATCACTTTGATGAATGTTATGCACCAAAGTCGCCATGCCAATACTCGCACCAGTTTCAGGATCACCTGAATAGCTAGTGTGGCACATAACACAACCTTGATAATCAAAGCGCTTGCCGCCATGCATTAAAATACTGTTTTTATTATTTAACTCAGAAGTATGGCAGCAAATACAAGTTTGCTGTTCCGATATCAACACCCGGCTGTCAGCAATCGCTGCGACACCAGTAAGTGGATCAAAATCAAATGTAGTGTTCACCAACATTGAAGCCACTGACGCATCGGCGTAAGGCAGTATCTCTAAATAAATACGATGAACAAGTTCTGGTGCATAATGAGTATCAATACCATCAATAGCTGAGTAACTTTCTAATGCTTGTTTAAAGGTATAACGATACAAGCCATTGCCAATAGAGGTTATACATTCCACACCACAATCAGTTTCAATACCAGCTTGCCATTGAGTGCCCTTATTTTGATCCCAACCCTTTTTTAAATCGTTATCAGCAACATTATTAGGTCCAACCACTTTATTAATATAACTAATCCACTGAGGTTGAGCGATAAAATCAGTCGCTTTTACTGAGTTGACGACTTCTTGATTGCTATTTAAAGGTCTAATTCGTCTTTGTTGTTCACCTAATTTTGCAATCCCCGCACCCAATGCAGGAATGGACTCCAATGTATCCAAACCGATAACGGCAACACCATTTGCATTACTTAAATAAAAATCGAATGAAACAGCAAGATTGTCATTAATCGAAACGGTTTCGATTGATGCTTTTAGAGAACCGGCATCCAAAATTGAAATATTAACATCACCAGAGTTACCATCTTCTCCATCTTCGCCGTCAGAACCATCCGAACAAGCAGTAAGCGCCATTATGGGAATGAATATTAATGGCACTATTAGCCATGGCTTATATTTCCCTGTTAATTTCTCATTCATCATAGGTATTCCTTTTTATTTTTTACTAACTACTTTATTTACAATCATTGATTATTTATAAAAATCTTAACGTGATAAAGGTCAAGTAAATAATTAATTAAATAAATAAAGCGACACCTAAAATTAAAAAAACAAACAAAACAAACAAAAAGCACACAACAAAATATAAAAGCGCCAATTGTAAAAAATAAAATACCAACAACAACAAATCTAAAATGCAAAATATTAAATATCAAAAGCATTTAAATAAAAACAACAATATAAAAAATAAGAAATACATATAAAAATAACGCTTCAACATACAAATTTAATAGAGTGTAAAAAATAGTGATTCAAATGTGACCGCAATCAAATTAATCTAATTTTAGTTAAACAATACTAATATAAGATTAATTAAAATAATAATTATATTTTCAGTTAATAAATAAATATAAGGAAAACGAAAATGATTACAAGGAGAACGCTACTTGCTAATGGTGCAAAGGTTGCTGTTGGCACTGTTTATTATGGCTCCTTAGCGAGTTTTCTAACTGGCTGTGGTAGTAATGATGATAATACTGAAGAACCTCCTATCGTTAAAGTCCTTCCTGGTGGTTTAATGGTAGTCAACCCGGTTCTCTGTGTTGGCTGTCGTCGTTGTGAAATAGCCTGCTGTTGGAGCCATGGCACATCGGCTGTAAGCCCTAGTACTGCAAGAATTAAAGTCGATAAAAACCTCAATTTCGGCCCTCATGGAGTACAAGCTAACTACGAAGATCAACGAGGTGAGCAAGGCGATGGCACTATTGTGCCTTCGACTTGTCGTCAGTGTGATGTCTGCATGACAGTGTGCCCTCAAGGTGCTATTTATATTAATGAGACAACGGGTGCAAGAGTCGTTAATGATGCACTTTGTGTTGGCTGTGGCTATTGCGCAGATAAATGCCCACAACAAGTTATCACTATTGATAGTATGACTAGAAAATCTCTTAAATGTGACCTTTGTGAAGGTAAGCCTAACTGCGCCCAAGTCTGTCCAACTGGTGCAATCCAATTTTACACTTGGGAAGACGCCGTTACTGCAGTAGAACTGCATGAAAAGTATTTAGCTCTCATTTAAGTACTAATAAAATTTAAGGAATAATTATGAGCAGTAAATTTGGCGGGTGGGCCGGTAATATTTTACGAGTTAATCTAACCACAAGTAAAATAACAAAAGAGGCAACCGAAAAATACCACGATTATATTGGCGGCATGGGTATTGGCTATAAAGTATTATGGGATAATCACGTTGACGGAATTAAAGCAACCGATGAAGAAAATAGATTAGTTATTTCAGCGGGTCCACTAAGTGGTTCTGGTGCAATATGTTCAGCAAGAACTACTATTACCTCTCGAAACCCTGTCGTTAGAAATCATTTAATAACGGATGGGCATTTTGGTGGGCATTTTTCACCTGAGTTAAAATATGCAGGATACGATGCGATCATTATTGAAGGCAAATCCCCATCACCTGTATGGTTAAAGATTCTTGATGATCAAGTCACAATAGAGCCTGCTGATTCATTATGGGGCGTAGGAATATTTGATACATTTGCCGCCATCAGTAAATTAATGGGACAACAAGCTCAAGTAGCAGCAATTGGCCCTGCTGGCGAAAACTTAGTCGCGCAATCGACGATACAAACGCAAGGTGGTCACTCTGCAGGCGGTCATGGCTCTGTATTGGGCTCTAAAAAGTTGAAAGGAATTGGCATTATTGGTACTGGCCGTGTTGAAATTGCCGACAGTACCACCAATGAGCAGTTGCGAGCACTTGATGATCACATTCTAGGTATTATTGGTGCAAATAATAATGGCGTAGTACCTAAAGAACCTCAGTCTTGGGCTGAGTATAGCGGTGGTGCAAGTCGCTGGCGCGGTGGCCCAGGTGTAAAATGGGGCGCAGCAGACACTCCTGTCGAACTCGAAGAAACGCCTTGGGATGACCACCAAAAAGTCGGCATGCGTACATCAATGGCCGAAATGTATTTTGGTCGTGAAGAAGCCAATAAAATCTTTAGACGCCCAGGTGGCTGTCATTCATGCCCGATCCGCTGTTTCTGTGAAGTCAAAAACCCGAAAATGAAAACCGAGTACAACCTTCCAACAGAAAACATCACTAACGTCTGTTTGGGATTCCTTGACCCTTGGTATTCAATGGGGCAACCAGGTAATGGAGAAAAGCGGACAGATATTCAAACCGTTGGGGCTTATTACATGGATAACTTTGCAATTTGGAGTGCCTACGGCCAATTATCACACTTAATGCGCGAATTCACTAAACGTAATTTTTGGGAAATTTTACTACCAGAAGAAGAATTTGCAGCCATTAATTGGGCACAGTATGCAGATCTAGATGCCCACTTTATGCAGGATTACTATACCCGTATTGGCTATGCGAAATCTTACAATGGCTCGAATTACTTTGGACGTTTTCTGGGCACTGGATTACATACATTTATTAACGATGATGGCGAATTATATAATATTCAAGATGTGCTCAATAATGTTGAATCGCCCAGAATGGCAGGCCTCACATTCGCGCTTGAAGATGATGCGAAACATCATTTACTGGGTCAAACTTACAGTGTTTTCCTTGATGAAGGCGTGCATGTCTTTAATCGGTCAATGGTAGGTGGTTTGCACCATGCAAGTGAAGCGGCTGGCCAAGTCGGCGCATTGCTGAGTACCGTATTTAACCGCGATCCACAATGTCACTCACATATTAATTTAATTAATTGCGGCTTACCTTATGCAAAAATAGCCGAAGTTGCAGAAACAACTTGGGGAGCAGATGCGTTTGATCCTGTAAAACACTATAAACCGATGAACATTGCAAAGGCTAAATTTGCAAAATGGTGTTTAGTGAAAAACGTTCTTCATGATTCATTAACCTTGTGTAATTGGATGTTCCCACTGCTTGTGTCTCCAGATGTTAATAAAAACTATCTGGGCGACAGCTCAATCGAATCACAAATGTTCTCTCTGGTAACCGGAATTGACACGTCTGAACAAGAACTTGATGATAAAGCAGAAAGAGTACTACAGCTTCATCGTGCATTATCTGTTCTGCAAATGAATGAGCCTAATCAACGTAACAATCACGATGTGCTATGTGAGTGGGTTTATGACATGGATCCCGACGCAGTATTTGGCGATGAAGGTACGATTAAAATGGATCGTGACGACATTCAAACAGCTTTAGACTTGTTCTACACAGAAATGGGCTGGGATATCGCCACAGGCGTGCCTACTCGTGCCACCCTTGAGAAATTCAAGCTTGGCTTTGCAGCAGATAGACTTGAAGGCTTAGGACTATTACCTGCTTAATTCGATGGTGAAATTATGATTGAATTAGTTGATTACATTCGTTTGTTGAGTCGAGATGGACGCCTGGTTACTGCTGAGCAAATTATTGCCGTTGCAGGGTTAGATCTAGAAATAGAAGATATTAATGCAGCATATCAAACATTAATTGAAGACAAGCAATATGCAGATATTGTTATTATTCAAGCAAAAGATGATGCTTATTTTTATTCAAAAAAATACATAGTAAAAAGTTATGCAGAACAATGGATTGGCGTTCATAATGGTGATTTACTGGATACTATCGCTAATGAAATTAGGCGCTATGGGATTCTAGGTGAATTGGTTGCTGCCAATAACTTTAGCCACCCTCCTTATAATTTAGAAGGGACTGAGTTAGATGAATTAATAGCTAAGTTTGAAACCGTAAAAGGTTTTGAAGATATCTGTATTCAAACAGCTAATGATGGCGCTAAACAATTTTTCTCAACTCAATTTATATCAACCTCTTATGCTATTGTTTTAGGTAATATAGACCCCTTTGAATGGTCTGCATAACCCAAAACATTAAACAGAGTAAATAAGTGCCAAGATAATACTTGGCACTTTTATTTAACTTAAACAATTTAACCGGTTGTATTCCCGCTAAAGTTAAACATCCCACTAGCCGCGTTCCAAACGTTAACAGTGAGCTTAATATTAAATCGGCGTTTGCTGTAATAGCAGATAATAATCGCAATACTATGTACCAAAACTATCACGAGTATTTATCTGCAAATAAAAAAGCGAGCTAATTATGCTCGCTTTTTGAGGTTACCTTTTATCAACACAATGTCACTGGTTAACCCTAGTTGGCATGGGATTACACACTAAACAGTTAATTCTTTAGCCAGTGCATCCGCGTAACCCATCTTAGTTAATGCTGTGCGAATAATATCTAGCGTCATCGGGTCTTCAATGGTTGCTGGAACAGTATATTCATTGTTATCAGCAATTTTACGCATGGTGGCTCGTAATATTTTCCCAGAGC
>Ga0208031_1000320_pt1 | contig 10388 bp, 15 predicted proteins | sample MalvirAntarct_38_FD_184252 | JGI IMG/M metagenome (GOLD analysis project Ga0208031, IMG submission 184252) | Marine viral communities from the Global Malaspina Expedition - Malaspina viral metaG Antarct_38 (SPAdes) (version 2) | ecosystem: Environmental > Aquatic > Marine > Oceanic | place...
TTTTAAACGGTGTTCGCAGAACGGTCCCTCTAATTATTCAAGACACCGAGGTTGAGGAACCCGTTGCTCCAGTACAAAAACGGCCACAGCCACAACCAGAACAAGCACGAGAAGCACGAGAAGCACAAGAAGTTACCCAACTTCAAGGGCCGACGCCACCTCCCACCCCGGCACCGGCTCCTGTTGCACCGCCCACGGCCCCGTCTTCGGGGCCTGTGGACCGGTCACAATATGCCGCAATGTTTCCTAATGACATAGCGTCCGGCTTGATTAAACAGGGCATTGGAAGTATTCCCGCATAAAGGAACATTGATATGGCAGACCTTACTAAAGATCAGACAAGAAAGATGATTAAGGAGCTGAAAAATGCATCTCGACTCCACGCTAATCAGGCAAAAACGTTAGAAAAGACGTTGAAGAAAATTAAGAAAGCCAGTGCTTAGTGTTTTCACCTAGTACTTGGCCGGCTAAATCTATCTTGCCGCGCAAAGCGGCGAGTATCTTTTCATCAATAGTCCCCGGAGATACCAAATCTATATAGGTAACGGACTTCTTCTGTCCTATTCGGTGCGCACGGTCCTCGGACTGTAGTCTAATCTCTAAGTCATAACTGTTACTAAAGTACACAACGGTGTTCGCGGCGGTCAATGTTATACCGTATCCGCCCGTTTTAGGCTGTCCGATAAAGAACCGAAGCTCCGAGTCAGGTTTCTGAAACTCTTCTACAATATTTTGACGCTCATCTTGCTCTGTAGCCCCATAATAGGTAGCCACTGAATTAGGCCCAAAACGCTCGCCTAACGCCTTTGCGACCTGCTTGATGTCATGGGTGTAAGAAGCCCAGATAATGGCCTTACCCTGCAACTCGTCGGTTATTTCAAGTAGTTCGTCCAACCTTCTGCTGGGTAATAGTTCTATCTCACCATCATCCGGTTGTAAGAACCCACAACAGATTTGTTGTAAGCGCATAATCTGTGTCAGGACACTGGCCGTTGTTGCTAACTCGCCGCTTTCAAGCTTGGCTAACGCTAACTTTTGCATCTGGTTGTACACCCTGATCTGTTCGACAGTTAGTGGAACATCCCGGCGTATATATAACTTCTCCGGTAAGTCTAAACAATCTACCTTTAACACCCTGTTGCTAAACTTGTCTAGGTTTATGTTGAGCTCATCTAACCGTCTATACCCTGTAATCTCTTGGAAACTACGTTGGCCCATGACCCTGCGCTGTACAATGGAGTATCTGCTTTGGAAGGCATAATAACTATTGAAACCCAACGCTTTGGGCGTTAAGAATAGGCACTGGCTATAAAGGTCCATAGGTGATTTGGTAATGGGACTACCCGTCAGAATGCGTCTGTACTTGCTGATTTTGTTCATTGAAATAATGTTCTTGGTCCGCGCCGCTTTACGGTTTTTTATCGTCGTAGACTCGTCAACAATAACTAAATTGTCCGGGTTACGAGTAAGAAACTCATACGCTATCATGGCCGCCCGGGGCGTAGAGAACGCCTCTGTATTCATCACAAATACCTTTAGACTTTTATCCGTGCTGTTTGTAAACTCATTGAGCTCCGCTTGATACTTCTTAGATGTACTGGGGGTCCACCTTAATACAGTGAGGTCTATCCGATCCGGGACATGCGTGGGTATCTCACCCCGAATCCAGTTGTCATACACTCCTTTAGGGGCTACAACCAAACAAGCGTTTATCTTCTGGTCTTCATACAACATAGACATTGTGTCCAAAGCTACCTTTGTTTTTCCCGTCCCCATTTCCATCAACAACGCGTAAAAAGGCTTGTCCCAAGAGTCGGAAAGGGCTTCATTTTGGTGGGCGAAAGGTTTGGTTTTGAACTTAAAATTATTTATTTTCAGCATTTAGTTAAATTCCTCTTGACAGAAATCGAGTATAAGATAATATATGGCTTTGTCAAGACCCAACCGGTGTCTTTAATAACGAAAAGGAGAACGCGATGAGCGATGTGTTACAAATGATGGAGGAAGATTTTGAAACGAATCTTGCAACATCTGTAGAGAAACTTGATCAGGAGGGCCTTAATTCTGTGGCCGGTCTGGCTCGAGCAATCCGTGCGAAGGAGGGTACTATCTCGCATCTTGAAGAAGAACTCAAGGCGCATAAGAAAGAACTTTTGAAATTCACGGATGAAGACATGCCTTCTATGCTTGCAGAGATAGGCATTTCCAAATTTTCACTAGACGACGGTTCCGAAGTCATAGTGAAGTCAACTTACGGGGCATCAATATTAGTCGCCAATCGTCCACAAGCCTTTGAATGGCTACGTGAGCAAGGTTACGACGACATCATCAAGAACACCGTTGCATGTCAGTTTGGTCGTGGTGAAGACGATAAGGCGAGTGCATTCGCATCTTTTGCAGAGAAGGAAGGATTTTACGCCGAGCAGAAGACTGAAGTGCATCCGCAAACCTTGCGAGCGTTTGTTAAAGAACGCGTTGAAGCGGGTGAGGAATTCCCAATGGAATTATTTGGGGCATATGTTGGGCAAAGAGCTACTATTAAGAAAGGAAAAATGTAATGTCAGATTCAAAAGCAGTAACAGAAGCTAAAAAGAAAGAACTATCTTTGGAAGTAACTTCATTATTTGAAGATGACGCCGGGATAGGTATGGACAACATGGGTCAAGAGGACTTAGCACTACCGTTCCTCAAAGTGTTATCAGGTAATGACCCTGTTTTGGACGACATGGACAATGCACGTAAGGGTGACATATTGAACACCGTTACTAACGCGTTGTACAAAGGCGGCGAAGGTATCAAGGTTATTCCTTGTGCGTACCAACGTCGTTTCATTCAGTGGTCACCTCGTGGTGAAGGAAGCTCGGCACCTATTGCAATCTACGAGCCTACTCAAGAGCGCCCAAAGACAGAGCGTTCAACTGAAGATAACAAAGAATATGTTATCGGCGGTACCGGGGATTACATTGAGGAGACTCATCAGCACTTTGTTGTAGTGTTAAATGATGACGGCTCTGCCGAAACTGCGTTGATCGCGATGAAATCAACTCAGCTTAAAAAGTCACGTAAGTGGAATTCAATGATGCAGTCAGTACAGATGCAAGGGAAGAATGGTCCCTTTACTCCACCACGTTTTAGTCACATCTATCTTTTGAAAACACTGAAGGAAGAGAACAGTAAAGGTAGTTGGCACGGTTGGGAAATGAGCCGTGTGAGTCCTGTATCTGACAAGGGTACTTACATCCGTTGTAAAGAATTCGCTGAGAGCATCACCGCCGGTGATGTAGTCGTCAAACATGGCGAAGACAGTGCGAATACCGGAGATCGGTCAGCATTCTAGACCGTTTGTAAGTTGAGGGGCGGCAGAGGTCGCCCTTTTTTACCACTTCAGGATATGAAGGCATAATAATGATTGTTATCGAAAAATTCATGACCATCTTCGATGGATTGCAAGAAGCCTATGGTACCTTCAAGATAGAAAACACCGGAGCAAACGGTAAGACCAAGGGTAAAGCAAGATTAGTACGCGAGCCACGGACCATGCTCTTGTGGGAGAACCATCTAAAAGGAAAAAATGGGATTGGAATTATCCCTATCAATGAAGACAACAGTTCCAAATGGGGCTGTATCGATGTCGACCAGTATCCACTAGACCACAAACTTTTAGTAACAAAAATAAGAAAGTTAGACTTACCTTTAGTAGTGTGCCGATCTAAATCAGGCGGCGCACATTGTTTTCTATTTACCAACGATTGGATAGACGCCAAAGACATGCAGAAAGCGTTACAGTGCATGAGTGCCGCATTGGGATACGGCGAGAGTGAGATATTCCCTAAACAAATTAAGCTACACCTCGACCGGGGTGATGTTGGTAACTTTTTAAACTTACCTTACTTCAATGCTGAAGAGGGTTTACGGTATGCCATTAAAGATGATGGCACGTCCGGAACCATTGAGGAGTTCTTTGAGTTACATGAGAAGTACGCGCAGACCTTAGAGCAAGTCAAAGCATTACAAGTCATGGCTGAAAAGGGTAAGACATCGCTCATGGCTGACGGCCCGCCGTGCTTGCAGATACTGTGCGGTAACAAAATATCTGAAGGCGGTCGCAACAACGGGCTGTTTAACATAGGCGTCTATCTGCGAAAGGCGTATCCAGACTCTTGGGAGCTAGAGGTACTGAACTACAACATGCAATACCTTGTACCACCCCTACCGCTTAACGAGGTCAATCTGGTTGCCAAGCAGTTGCACCGAAAGGAGTATGCTTACAAGTGTAGCGACGCCCCTATTAATTCGTATTGCAACAAGGAGCTCTGCCGAACCCGGAAGTATGGGGTTGGAGCCGCAATACAGGGTGCATCAATTGCTAACCTACGGAAGTATGACTCTACACCCCCGGTGTGGTTTATGGATGTTAATGGTGAGCCGTTGGAGCTCGACACGGAAGGGTTGATGAGTCAGCCTGTGTTTCAGAAAGCTTGCATGGAACAGTTAAACTTCATGCCACGGTCTGTCCAGAAGCAAACATGGGAAAGTCGTATCAGCACGTTGCTCACGGACATGAAAGACAATGAGTCCGCCATCATCGAGGTTGCAGTAGATGCTAGTACAGCAGGACAGTTCTACGATTACCTAGAAGAGTTCTGCCGGTTCTTGCAACAGGCGCAGGATAAGGAAGAGATACTGCTTCGCCGCCCGTGGACAGATGAGGAGACAAACCTTACTTACTTCAGGTTACGTGATTTTGAGAGTTATCTTACTAAGAACAAATGGTTTTCATACAAGAGCCATAAGATCGCTCAACGCTTGCGTGACATAAATGGTGAAAGCATCGTGTTAAAGATTAAAGGTAGGGCCGTTCGAGTATGGTCCGTTCCGGCGTTTGCTTCAGCCGACATCGATATTACTACACCTAACTTTGGCGCACAGAACGAGGTTCCGTTTTAATGAAAGGTTTTCCAGAAAGAAATGCAGAGATATACAGATTGCGTGTTCAAGAGAAGATGACATTGGCCGCGATAGGATTAAAATACGGTCTGACGCGTGAGCGCATTCGGCAGATTGTCAAAAAGATTAAAGACAGTGTTTAGAATATTCGGGCCTCCCGGGACGGGTAAGACCACCACGTTGTTGAACATGGTAGACAAAGCGTTGGAGTCGGGTATACAGCCCATGGATATTGCATTCCTAGCGTTTACGAAGAAGGCCGCAACCGAAGCCAAGGAACGTGCCGCCGAACGGTTTAACCTTGACCCTAAGCATGATCTGTGCAATTTTCGTACACTTCATAGCTTGGCGCTGACCATGTCCGACATTCGTGGCGATCAAGTTATGCAAGATGAGAACTACCGAGAGCTATCTAAGTTAACGGGCGTCAGTCTTAATGGTTCTAAGGTGTCTAACTTTGATGACGACCTACCCAGTGTGACTAAATCAAGCGACCCGGTGCTTGGCGTAATCAACTTAGCAAGGTTACGCAAGGTACCTCTGCGGGATCAGTACAACCTGAGTCGGTTGGAGGAGTCATGGAATCTTGTTAATTATGTCGACAAGTCTCTGCGTGAGTACAAGGAGCGATTCGGGCTCTACGACTTTACCGACATGCTCTCCGTGTTTGCAGAGCAGGGAGACAGCGTCTGCCCAAACTTTCGGCTGACATTCTTAGACGAAGCGCAGGATTTGTCTCCACTACAGTGGGACATTGCCCACATGCTAGATAAGAAGTCCGACAAGATGTACTGCGCGGGAGATGATGACCAAGCGATCTACCGGTGGGCCGGTGCTGATGTCGATCAGTTTATTAATTTACCCGGCGGGTCCGAGACGCTATCGCAATCTTATCGCGTCCCACGCTCCGTTCACCGCATTGCCGAAGGCGTAGTCAAACGCATCCACCGACGGTTTCCTAAGAAGTATGAGCCCCGCACAGAAGAGGGTGTCGTCCAACGAATCTCAACCCTAGCCTCGGTAGATATGGCCGAAGGATCGTGGCTGGTCCTCTCGCAAGCAGGGTACCTGTTACAGCCCGTTGTAAGCGATCTTAGGGCCAATGGTTACCTATTCACGTATCGCGGCCACCGGTCCATATCGGAGCGAATAAGCGATGCGGTAAATGGTTGGGAACACTTGCGTAAAGGAGGCGAAGTCAGTGGTGAGGTGGCGCGTAAAATATACGGGTTCATGTCTATCAAGACTCACGTCACCCGAGGCTTTAAGAAAGTGCCCGGGGTAGAGGATCACGAGTTTGTTAACCTGACTGAACTACAAAGTAAGCACGGTCTGTTGATCGACAACAATCTTATTTGGCACGAAGCACTCGATAAACTACCCGAGAATGATCGGGCCTATATTATTGCAATGTTACGCCGGGGTGAAAAGTTTAACGGAAACCCCCGTATTACAGTGTCCACGATCCACGGGTCAAAAGGTGGTGAGGCGGACAACGTTGTACTGTTCACGGACCTATCCCCTGCGGCAGACAATGAGATGAGTGATAACCCAGATGATATGCACAGGGTGTTTTATGTGGGCGTGACCCGCACTAGGCACAGTTTGTTTATCGTAGAACCCGAAGACGTTAGTCGAAGTTATGATCTTTAATAGGAGAGACACATGTTAAAAGCCGATGGATATAACGATGCAATCATGGGACTTGTTCAACGATGCGGACAAGAGCCCGTCATTTTGTATGACACTGACAAAGTGTTACAACTTTTAGTTTACAACGACGGTATGACTTACGACGATGCCGTAGAGTTTTTTGAGTTTAATATACTTGGTTCATGGGTTGGGGATGAAACCCCGGCATTTTTTTCAAAAGCAAGCTTAAATGATTTAAAAGATATAGAGGATTTAATATGAAAGACAGAGAAGTAATACTAGATGGTAAGACTATTGAAAGAACCCTAGAACATTGGGAAAAGCACTTGGAAAAGAATGACGGCGGTTCAGAACCGGGAGTAAACAGCATGGTGTCACAGCCTAGCCATTATGCAGATGGGAAGGTTGAGTGCATTGACGCGATGGTAGCGGCTTTTGGAGAAGAGAATGTTCGTATTTATGCGGAGATCGCTTCATTTAAGTACATTTGGCGTATGAACAAAAAGAACAAATACTCTGCGCAGGATAAGCTAAAGGCTATGTGGTACTTGCGCTACTCTATGAACGACGATCCAAGGAAGAAATAATGAGTTTACAGATGGCAATGTTTACACCTAAGACGGAATGGATACCCCCGACCGAGCTCCCGGACCTAACCGGTGCCGCTCGTATCGCAATCGATGTCGAAACCCGCGACCCTAACCTGAAGACAAACGGACCCGGATGGTCCACAGGTGATGGTGAAGTCGTGGGTTACGCCATCGCAGTAGAGAACTGGGCAGGCTACATTCCTATCCGACACCAAGGGGGTGGTAACCTTGATGAGCGTATTGTTAACAAATGGCTAAAGAAAGTGTTCGAGTGTCCGGCTGAGAAAATCATGCACAACGCTCAATATGATCTGGGTTGGATTAAACGTATGGGGTTCACGGTCAACGGCCGCATCATTTGTACCATGTTGGTGGCCTCACTGCTCGATGAAAACAGATTTAGCTACACGTTAAACTCCTTAGCCTATGATTACCTAAACAAAACCAAGTCAGAGAAAGCGTTAGTCGAGGCCGCCCGCCAGTTTGGAATTGATCCGAAGGCTGAGATGTGGAAAATGCCGGCCATGTATGTGGGTCCCTACGCTCAGGTCGATGCTGAACTCGCTCTGGAGTTGTGGTCCTGCTTTTCTGTTCTTTTGGGCAAGGAAGACCTCTGGCCGATTGCTAATCTCGAGCTTGAACTGCTCCCATGCCTCGTGGATATGACCATGCGGGGTGTCAGAATCGACGCCAACAGGCTTGAGCGCACCCGGGATCAAATCCTCAAGCGGGAAAAGGGCGTCATCAAACAAATCAAAGACATGGCCGGGGCCAATGTCGAAATCTGGGCGGCTCAATCCCTCGCTAAAGCGTTCGATAAGGTCGGAGTCAACTACCCAAAGACCGAAAAAGGCGCACCGTCGTTCACGAAGCTGTTCTTGCAGGAGCATAAGCATCCACTCGCCCAACTCATCCTCGAGGCGCGGAACCTGAATAAGACTTCGGGCACTTTCATCAATACCATCATGAAGCACTGTCGTAAGGATGGCCGCATTCATAGCCACATAAACCAAATCCGATCAGACGATGGGGGTACCGTGTCCGGCCGCATATCTATGTCCAACCCAAATTTGCAACAAATCCCGGCCCGCGACCCAGTGATCGGTCCGATGATCCGTTCGTTGTTTCTACCAGAAGAAGGTGAACAGTGGGCGGCCATTGACTTCTCGCAACAAGAGCCGCGCATCTTGGTTCATTATGCGCATGTTTATGGGAAGATGAGAGGCGTTGAATTGGATGCATGCCGTGAGTTTGTGGACGGCTACAATAATAACCCAGACATGGACTTCCACACAATGGTGGCAGAGATGGCTAACATCTCACGCAAGCAAGCCAAGACGATTAACTTGGGCATGATGTATGGCATGGGGGTGAACAAACTATCTGAGCAAATGGATATCGAGGTGAGTGAGGCTAAAGAACTGGTCAAGCAATATCACTCCCGGGTACCTTTTGTTAAAGGATTGATGCAAGGTGTTACCAATCGACTCAATGATAAAGCCAGTGCGGGCTCGATCAGGTCACTTTTGGGCAGGAAGTGCCGGTTTGACCTATGGGAACCTGATACTTTTGCCATGAACAAGGCGTTACCGTACCGTGATGCGATTAAAGAGTACGGCGAGACCACCCGGTTGAAGCGAGCGTACACGTACAAAGCCCTGAACCGTCTGATCCAAGCGTCAGCGGCGGACATGACTAAGAAAGCAATGGTCGATATCTACAAATCCGGTCGATTGCCCATGCTTCAGGTACATGATGAGCTCGCAATGTCGGTAAAAGATCGAGCAGAAGCCGAGGAAGTGTCCAAAATAATGGTGAATGCTGTGCCATTAGAAGTACCTAGCCAGTGTGATATTGAGATCGGCCCGTCATGGGGTGAGGCTAAGTAGTCAAACGAACAAACTTGGTCTATACTAAATAAAACTCCTCCCCTTAGTTTTACCCCGCTCCGGCGGGGTTTTTTAGTTGCGTTATTATATATAATCTTATATAGTCTCAGACATACGCAACTGGGAATTAAAAAATGGATACAAACAAGTGGAAAAGTGTGCTCGTGCCTAAAGAAGTGTACGAAGAAATCAAATTACGTGCCAAAAAAGAAGGTCGAACAATCAGTGGGCAACTCCGCGTAATGTTTAGCTCATATAAAGACTCTGAAGATTTAAAAACTAAACAATAGTTTTACTAATCCCATACTATCGCGTATAGTTTATCCTGTGCTCCGTAGGCACTTAGTGGTACGAAAATCCCTCGCAATGTGACTTATTGCGGGGGTTTTTTTTGCTTGCTAACTCCCATATTATCGTATACAGTTTGAGCTCAATTTTACTTTTACGGAGTAACACCATGCAAGAGAAACAATTTGTTGACGGCCTGATGATCAAAAAACCTAACCCCAACGCCCCGGAGTGGATCAAATGTAATGGTTCCATTAAACGCGAAGATTTGATACGTTGGTTAGGTGAACAATCTGGAGATTGGATCAATATTCAAATCTGTGAAGGAAAGTCCGGCAAGTGGTACGCCGAGGTAGACAACTGGAAGCCCGAAAGCCAAGGGGGACAGTGATGTTAGATAGTAAATTGGCTCAAATGAATGAGCCCGGGATGAGTTGGCCTAAAGCCGTTGAAGTTATGGAAAAGCTAATAGCGGAACACAACAGCGTTATTGAACACTTTCCGCACCCAGAAGTTGATAAAGTAAATGAAGCGTGGGCCCGGATACAACGAGGATAGCTATGGACATTAATTCAAAAGAATGGGACAGTTTGCTACAAGACTTACATCAGTCTCTACCGCCAAACATGGACGACGCTCTACTGGTCGACCTCATTCACTTTATTTTCGTGCAATACGACATAGATTGGGCCCGCACTCTGCGGCTCACGCACATCGTCAACGACTTACACGCCGCCCATACAGGAGAAAAAGTTCTTAATAATCAAAAGCTACACTAAAAGAGGGCTTGGTATGATAATTGAAATAATCATAAGTATTTTATTTTTAGGGTTGTTTGGTTTATTACTAAACGGCGCATATCTAATAGTTTGCGATAAGCAACAAGCTTGGAACGATAAACAAAACAAGTCGCCCCCTCCCGGGGGTTGACCACCTTTTATAACTAAAAGTTATATCCTTATTCTAAAACGATCTAACCCTCCCTTGACAAAATCCCATAATTTGATATAATAGCCTAGTC
>Ga0208031_1000322_pt1 | contig 10287 bp, 15 predicted proteins | sample MalvirAntarct_38_FD_184252 | JGI IMG/M metagenome (GOLD analysis project Ga0208031, IMG submission 184252) | Marine viral communities from the Global Malaspina Expedition - Malaspina viral metaG Antarct_38 (SPAdes) (version 2) | ecosystem: Environmental > Aquatic > Marine > Oceanic | place...
GTTGTGGACTGTCCCAAAGACGTGGGTACCTGTCCCACCCGCACCCCACCCGACCGCCTTTGCTTGGGGGACGTCTGCGTTGGGTATTCTAGTACCCTGCTGGTCTGACTGGGCTGTACCCCTGCTCATGCCCTGGGGTACCCCTGTGCCAAGGCCCCGTATAACTCATAGCTGGGTAGGCTGGAGTTACGCGACATGGTGATAGACAGGCCAGCCGGCCACACCTCCTACGAAGACATGCAGGCACTAGGCGCTCGCTGCGACATCTGCCCACTGCGCACCGAAGGCCATGGGCCCTGTGGTTCCGAGATCATTCCGGGGACTGACCGCGTCGGAGTCGCACAGGAACCAGGCAAGTCCGAGCTGTTAGCCGACCGGCCTTTTGCTGGGCGTACTGGTGGCTACCTAGACGATGCACTCGTTCGGCTGGGCACGTCTCGCCATCACCTATCAACGACATCTACGGTGGCGTGCATGTCCCCCGGCGGCGACGTGACCGCGTATGAAAGCAAGCTGCGCCGTCGCAACAAAAAGCGCGCCAGCGCTGGCAAGCAACCAATCCCAACGCCGACCGAGTGTTGCGCCCCCCGGATGCATCGGGAGATTGCGCCGTTTCTGCACGTCATTCCGTTTGGTCCGGTGTCCGCCCGCGCCATCGTCCCTGGCCTACGTGGGGGCATTGGCAACGCTCGTGGCCGCCTAGTCGAGCTGCCATTGTCCGCCGTGGACCCTCGACCGTTCTTTGACTACCCCGAACGCCTGAAGGCCGAAGGTCTCGACCCCTCTCGCGTCCCAGGTCGACAGATCCTGCCCATGCTGAGCCCTGGTTTCGTCTTGCGCGAAAGCCAGTGGGATGAGGTGTTCATGGCGGACCTCGACCGGGCTTGGCGGTGGTGGCGCGGTGAACTGCGTGTGTTCGACACCAAGATGATCTACCGTCCCGGCGTCGCCGATATGGAACGTCTGCTCATCCAGCGAGACCACCCAGACTACTTACCCCTGGATTGGCTAGGCACGAAGACGCACTTCTGGGACTGGGAGACTGACGGCATTCGTGCCATGACTGCGCGTCGGCGGTGCCTTGGCATCGGTACGACCACATGGGGCGTCATCGTGCCCTACGACCCGGTACAGTGGCGCCGCGAGACGGAAGCGCGCCAGCAGGCGGCTGTGCGGCTCCGCCAAGTGTACGAGTCGCAGGGCGCTGTGCAGTCCGAAGCCATACGCGCAGCCATCGCCGATGTTCAGAGCAACCCGCCGGGGTTCTACGAAGACTGGTACACCATGGACGATGGTACACGGCTACCCCTGTACGACGCCCACGAGCAAGCGGAGCGCGACCGCATACTGAAGCACTGGGGAACCGACGCCGGAATACTCAAAGTAGGCTGGAACAGCGGGCAATACGACCGAATCGTGACCGAGTGTAGGTCAGGGTGGAGCCCTTCGCCCCACCTTGATGGCATCCAAGTAAAGCGCTCTGTACAGCCAGAGATACCTAACGACCTCGGCACCGTCGGCAGTGTGTGGACAGACATCCACGATTGGAAGGGCAACCACACCGCAGTACACGCTCGGACGGATGAGACGCTGTGGCGCTACTGCATCTGGGACAATGTTGTGCCCGGTGACACCGTCCCACGCATGTACGAGGTGCTCAAGGAGCGCCAGCAAACCGGCGTGCTGACGCTGGACCATGTCATGCAGAGCGCCTGCGTAGGGATGCACTACCAAGGGATGCAGGTCGACCAAGACGAGCGGGAGCGCCTTGACCTATTGCTCGCGTCTCCCGGCAAGATCACCATACGGAATGGCAAACGGAACGCTGACGGGTCGCAGGGCATGGTCACGTTGCCGCGTGGTGCGGTGCCGCAGTGGACCCTGCGTCTTCGTCAAGTGCTCCAGGCCGGTGGCGTGGACGTGACGGACATCGTCAAGCGCTCCAAGAAAGCGGACAAGGCAAACAGCGAGTGGCAGCTAGAAGCATCCCTTGATGAGCGAGAAGAGGCAGACGCTGACGCCAAAGACGAGTTCGGGGATGCTGGATTCCTGCCGAATGCGTCAGAGCTGGGTCTCGACACGCTAGCCTTCAACCCCCTGTCACACCCCCAGCTGCGCGCCGTTCTATTCGATGAGTGGGAACTACCCATCCCTACGAAGCTGAAGAACAAAGAGCTGTACACGAGCAGCGGTGAGATCAGCACCGGGGACAGCGTGTTGCGTCAGCTCATGGTTGACCCAAACCTCACCGACCTACAGCGCAAGTTCATCCACTCCATCCGCATGGTGCGTCGCCACGCGAAGATGTGGGGCACGTACGTCCGGCCTTTCCGCCCCCCAACCGGCGACCTTGCGCTGGATAAAGCCTGCCGCACCTGGGTAGATGGCCGTCTCCACGCGAATTGGAACAACCATACCCCAGTGACCGGGCGGTACAGCAGTAGCGGGCCTAACGTCCAGAACTTGCCGGCACTCGCCAAGGGCATGATCATCGCGGCACCCGGCAACCTGCTCGTAGGCGCCGACATGGACCAGCTGGAGCTGCGCATCGCCGCCGCCCGCTGGGGAGCTGCCCGGTACCTTGAAGCCTTTGAGAAGGGCATTGACCCGCACCAGATGACCATGGAAGCCGTCTTCGGCCGGGTTCGCATGATGAACTTCGGCGGCGCACCTTCCGTGTTTGGCCGCAAGGACTTCGCGCGGGGTGGCGAGTTCGAGAAGATGCGCAAACTCGCTAAGGCCATTCAATACGCCTCGCAGTACGCAGCTGGTTGTGCCGTCCGCGGTGGCTCTGTCGAGGTCGTGGACACCCACACGGTGTTCCGCTTGGTCACATCCGCCGAAGACAAGAAGCGCGGTGTACTCCTCTTCCCCGACCTCACGGAGATGGAGGTCGGCGCCATGCACGAAAACTGGCTCAAGGGGTGCCCGGAGTTCATTGACGGTTGGCTCCGCGAGCTGGCTTTGGTCAAGGCGCACGGTTGCATCTACGAGCCGGTCACCTGGCGCCGTCGCGATTTCACAGGCCAACGCGCCTCGAAGCTGAATGAGTTCGTGAACTTCCCCATCCAAGCGAGTGGCGCGGGCCTGATGAACAAGATCATGGCCGACCTCGTACCGCGCATTCCGTTTGGGTACGCCGGTCCCGGCACCGGCATCATCAACCAGTGCCACGACTCCATCACCGTCGAGTGCCCAGAGCACGACGCGAAGCGCATCTACGACCTGCTCATCGAGCGGATGAACGTCACCAACGAGGCATACCCCGGTGTCAACTTCACGGCTGATCCAGGGATGGCCCTCCGCGAAGATGACCCGCTAGGTATGGGTCAATCCCGTTGGAGCGAAACGTGAGCAAGAAGTATGGCAGCGCTGACCCGAAATACCTGAAGTTCCACGCGGAGTACCTTGCTAAGCGCCGCATTCTCTACCGCGCGTTGCTCGAAGCCAAACGCAGCAAAGACGGCAAGCGTATACTCGCAGCGCAACTAGCGATGAACCGCCACCGTGATGCTGGCTACTGGGCCTAGCTACCGTCCCTGTGGAGCTAGGGCCGTCTCGCTGCCAGGCTCAGTAGCTCCTCATAGGTAGACTGCGGCACATGCTTTGTCCATCCTTTGGGTAGACCGAACAGGCGGTACCACTCGGGGTTTGCTGCAAGCATGGCACGGCTAAGCGCGACGGACGTTTGCCGCAAGCCCCACGGGTCTGCGGGCCGAAGAGGTAGAAGCCAAGCCAACTGTAGAGGCCAGCACTTAGTTAGCGGCATTTTGTCGCTCCTTCGATCGTAAATTTGCCAACCTGTCGGCCTGGTCATTCATCCACCGCGCTGTCGGGTCGTTAGCTCTCCCGTGCGCGAACACATGCTTTACCCGCAGTTCGTACCCGTAGTGGTCAGCAGCATTGAACACGCCTTTCAGCGCGGTGTGCAGATCGGTTTGAAGCTGGCCCTTCAAAGCTCGCCGAAGGTAATGCTTACGCTGGGACTTTGTCTTGGCACCCACAAGCTCTGCGACCCACTTGTTGTCCGTACGCACGAACAGCCCTTCGATGGTCGCGGGGTCAGGGAACACCCGGTGTACTTCGTTGAGCGCGAACCATATGGCGATAGTTTCAGCCGCTTGCACGTCGGTGCATTGGCAGTCACGAGCATTGTCGAACCATCTAGGTGTCAGGCTCGTGCGCGCCAAGTACGCAACACGAGCCCTCCCTTCGTGAAACCCTGCGTCCGTGTAAACAGTCACCCACTTGTCTAGCTTTTCCTTGGGCCAACTAGGCATGTTTCGGCTCTTCCACAGGCGCAGGCCACAGGTCATCCGCAAGGCGAAGCAATGCGCGGCGGCTCTTAGGCTCTCGCGCCTTCGCAGCTTTCCACGCCGGGAGCATCAAGTCATCGAGCCGGTAAACCGACCACAGGTGTGTCCTGTCAGCTGCACGGATAAATCCACCGATATGCACCCGCAGCCCATCGTGGCGCTCGTACAGAAACGATGCCAGCTTTACCCAGTGGCGCCTACTCCGGCGCATCGGGTACCTCATCAGCTAAGGTGCGCGCCGTTTCGCTCATCTGCTTTTGACAGTGAATACCCAGCGCCGTGAGTAGCTTCTGCCCGTCTGCGTCGCCTTCGGCTCGCGCCTCGACCTCCGCCAGAAACATCTGGCCTGAAAAGTAGCGCAAGGCCTCTAGTGCCCGTTTGCGCCCCTTCAACTATGCACCCAAGCAGACAACCGGGACCACAGGTTGAACAGGATGGCCACAAGCAACGCGGGCCAAAGAACCGCCGAACCGAACACGAGGGTTTGGATCATCTGCTGCCGTGTGAGCGGTAAGACTTTCACGACGGCTCGGTCGGTGTCTAGGACGCTCCTACCCGTGTGAATCTGCCACACCGTGTGAAGCCCGCCCCAGGCCATCCCCAGGGCATAAATGGTTGCAAATGTATTCATGGCTTGTCCTTTTGGTAACCGTCTTTGTACCAGCCGCCGCCCTTGAGCGAGAATCCCCCTGTGACCGCGACAAGTCGCACACAGCGGACGGGAGCGCCCGTGTCAGGGTGGGCAGCTGATGCGTTGCACATCACGGGCTCATCTCGCCTCGACACAGGAATGCCGAACAGGTCTTGGACGTGTCCGCACTCACCACACCGGTACTCGTACCGAGGCACTAGATCAGCGCCAAGCCACCACCAAGGTGACCGCTCATGAGCCACGCCTCGCGGTGCTCCACAGCCAGTTTGATGGCGAGCATCTCCTCTTCAGCGGGGATGGTGTCATCCCACACACAGACCTCGTCGCCCGTGTCGTCGACCAGCAAGTGACCTAGCCGGCGTTCGACTGCGCGCTTGCGATGGAACACGCGGTATGCACGACCTGTGGCGTTGCCGATGAGCTTCATGGTGCCCGTCGCCAAGAAGTCCAACCACTGGACTTCTGTGCTGAACGTGCGAAGCACTTGGGACGCACGGATGTTTGCATCCTCCGGTGCTGGGCACCCCCGTCGAGGCTTCTTAACCGTCACAGCCGCTATGGTATCGGGTGCGGACTCAATGGCCTTCCCAGGGTCCGTAGACTCTGACAAGAGCGTCACCTTCCCGCCCTCGCTGCGGATGGCTGTCCACGTCTCACCACGGGACTCGGTCACGATGCTCGCGAGGATGGCACCAATCGTCTGGATCGATGCCTTGATCTTGAGGACAGTCTTGCCTTTGCGGGCGACTCCGTCGGCGTCGTCAATCCAGGAGGCTTTGCGCATCTTGGTAATGAACGGTGTCAGTATCTCGCCGTACTCGAAGGTCGTCGGGTCGTTCACTGTGAGCTTGCAGCTCGTGTTGTCCTTGATGGACTCCAAGCGGAAGTCCCCGGTACTCGATGGGATGAACCAGTGCATTTAAGCGTCCTCGGGTTGTTCAGGGGGTAGCGGGGTAAGCAGGGCTTCGGACGGTGCCGGCGTCCACGTAGCAGGCACTGGCAAGAGTAGAGCGTCAAGGCGGGCACTAGCCACGGCCTTCGCGTCCTCGGAAGCGTCAGACTTCAGGATAGAAGTGAGCGCGCTGATGTTGACCGCTTCGGCCTGGCCCTCCAGCATACCCGTCAGCTCGTGTGGTATGCCCGCGAGCCCTCCCGCATTTTCAGGCCGACGTCGGCGCACTAGGCCCCCACCATAGCCGTCCTTCTCAAACTCGGGTTCTCCCGCAGCGTAGAGATTGGCAAGGTTGCGGTACTGCTCTGCGGTGCCTTGGATGAGACCGAGTGCCCGCGTGAGGGGCATACGGCCAGCCTGTGCTGCCTGCGCGACGGCTATGATGGTTGACAAGCCCGACTCAACCAAGCTGCTGTGAGTCTCCTGCTCGAAGGCCTCTGCATCGTCTTGCGTGATAGGCGGGAGCCCGTCAATCGGTGGAAACTTTCCGGGTGAGAATGGTCCTGTTGGCATCAAGTGCCTCCCTTTTTGGCGTTTTCACGCAGTGCGTCCAGCGCTCGATTGCGCTGACGTTTGGTTAACCGACCCGCTTCATGCCCTCGGTAGAAACGCGCAAACGCTCCCACACTAGGGTAACTCACACCCTCGAAAGTAACCGGCCTTGCCGGCTTGCGGACCTCTTCGGGGGCGTCGCTCACGCTTCAACCCAGTCAGGGTCCAAGCTGCAGGCGCCGCAGTCGACACAATCAGTGTAGTCCCCAAGTATTTCGGTGTTGGGCGACAAACACACCCCACAGGGCTCCCCAGCAACTGAAGGCTCTGGCTCCACCAAGCGGAGGCCCGTGACGACAACAGCGCCCTTCGGCGTAGGCACCTCTACAGTGGGGCGGCCCGTCCAATTCGCGCGAGTGAGGCGCTGCGGCTCGCCGCGCAAGTCTAAGCCGCGGTCTACCTCGTGAGCTGCGTCCGCGAGGGCAGAACGAGACGGCCCGTGAAGCACGATTCGACACTCACAGGTGCGAGTGTGCCGAATGGCTAAGAAGCCTTCCCCACGAGCCTTTGCGGCGGTGTCTGGGCTCTCTGCGTATGTCCAATTACTACTGCTCATCGTCTGCGTCTCCCGGTTCTTCAAGTGCCCAACCAGGTGAACACCACATGCTCATCGGGTCGCCGTCCAGCCGGACAGTCACCCAACACAGCAGGTCATTCTCTACGTCGCGGATGCGAACCAGCTCGCCCTGATGCTCCACCCAGTCTACGGCGCTGTGAGCTTCGAGGTGAAAAGGAATGGTCGGCGTGTCGGGGTGCGCTGGCATGGGGTGTGTGGTGACCGCTAACCAGACCAACGAGCAGCTTGCGGCACCCACAACAAAAGCAAGTATCGCGGCACCCTGGAGACTTGCCCACGTCGGTTGTGTCTCACGGCTCATTAGGGGCTCCAAGGGTCGAAAATGTGGCGTGGTATTGGCTTGGTCATCAGTAGGTATCCCCCTGCAAAATAGTGGTCTCTTCCCCGTAGAAAGTGTACCGCCCTCCGCCCCCACTTGCGCCCACAAGGGGCGGGTGATCCGTGATAAGGGGAGAAGCCAACGACGACCCACGCTCCTCAATGCGCAGGGTGAATGTGACCCCCGCAGGTACAGCCCACGGCTGCAGTCGATGCACCGTGTTCAGGTCGTCATGCGTGGGGTGCCACAACTTCCCATCAGGCGTGGAGAGAAGCTCAACGCGCGTGTTTGCTGTCTCATAGATCACTAGGGGCCGGTTAGCCCGTATAGGGCGAAAGCCGGTGACAACCCAGGATGTATCTATGGGCACGGTGATGGCCGTGGCTGACAAGCCACGCACGCGGAACAACTCGCGGGTGTGCGTTGTCTTCATGGCTCATCCAGGTAAACAGGGCAGGGGTTGCAGGTCTCGCCGGGGTTGACGGGCTCCTCGCGGCACTCTGGGCACAGCTTGGCGTGGTCGTAGCAGACGCGCAGGTCACCGAGTACGGGCTCATCACACCGGACGCGAGGCACGGTGTCAAAGTCGTGCGTACTCAGGTCAAAGTCGCAGCCCACGGGGTCAAGGGTGATGACGACGCGGAGGCGGGACGCAGTGACCGTGACAGGGTGGCCAACACGCTTGGCGTCTTCTGGGGTGAGCTTGAGCCGGTACGCAGGGCCTTTCACCAACACGGCGCCGTAGTCATTTAGCACGCTCTGCGGGTAGTATGTGTCAGTCGTGCCCGTGACTGTGGTGCCGTCTTTGCGGGTGTACTCCACCTGCGTGCCTTCAGGGAAGGCAGGGGCGTGACGCTGGAAAGTCCGCAGGAGCTGTAGCTTCCCCAAATGATTCATCAAGTGGCCCCACTTACGGGAAGTGGAAGGCGACCCGTGACCTGGCCGCGCCTGGAACTTAGGCCGTTTGTCCTCTTGCACCTTACGGCGAATCCACAGGTTTTGCTGCATCGAATTGCGTACAACACAAGCCGAGGAAAAGGTCATGCTCCTCATGTCTTCGGCCATTGGCTGTACGCCCATTTCGATTAGACGGCGTCGCACGGTACGGCGAAGCGTGCGGCGGTCGCGGGCGTTCATGTGCCATCCCGAGGGTCGTCGCCGGCACCCAACTCATGCAGAGCTTTCTGGAGGTACCAGACCGCTTTACCGAGGTCGCGAACGATGGCGTCGTGGACGTTTTCACCGGGTAGCACCTTGTCACCTGCGCGGAACACGTACTTGAATGCGTCGAGTCGGCAATGGTCAGCGAAGGCCACAGACTTCGTATCGGGGGCAGCACCATCGCCAAGGTTGGCGGCCACGGCACAGGCGACCTCTTCAGGATCCCAGGTAATGGCGCGCACGATGTCGATGCACTCGGAGACGTCGCGGTCCTTGTAGTGGCTGGGATTGATGGCGCTCTCTTGTGCGTCTGCTGCCCCGTCTTCGCGCTGCATGGCCTCTAGCTGCTGGATGTGCTCATCCGCCCACTCGATGCGCTGTCGAGCCGTTCCTGTGTGCCCTGGAACAATGTCCGAAAGACGCTTGCCGTTGCAGTGCAGCGCCCAAATGCTACCGGCCACTTTCGAGATTGTCCACGTGAGCGCCCCTGTAAAGTCAATGTAGAGCGCTGTGCCATCCGAGGAGATTGCCCACTTAGCGCTGTGGACTGTAGCAATGTACGCATCCCCCCACGCTGTACGTTGCTCTACTGTGTCGGTGTGCCCTGTCCCCACATCCAGTACATGGCATCCATCGCGGTACAGCGCCCACAATCCAAAGCGGACGCCATCGTCGATGTCTGCAACCGTGATGATGGCCCAGTGTGTGTCACCTACCTGGCGGTAGGCTCGACCATCTTGCAGCGTTTGCCAGCCTCTGCGGGTCTCGGCCTTGAGTGCGTCGGCGAGCACCTCCTCCGCTGCCGGCTGCACAGTAGGCGTACCCGCCCCCGTCTCTTCGTCCTTCCACGGGCTTGCATCGTGCGCGAGCTGCGTGGTGGAAGGCCCCCAGTAGCGTCTGGTCTGGTCTTGCAGGCGCAAGTAAGCGACGAGTGGGTGTTTACGCTGTGCTACCCCAGGGTTGTATGACCCACCGCTACCGTCAAGCCAGACCCAGCCACCGCTACCGTCTACGCCGTCAATGCTCTCGTCATAGCGCAGTGTCCAAGAGCGGTTGGTGGCCGCGCACGGGACGGTGTCACCCTCTTGCCTGGTGTCTAGCTCTTTTTCCGCGAGTGCCGCGAGTGCCGCGAGTCCCGAGGCTTCCGCGAGTTTCGGATCCAACTGAAGGGTAGTGATAATCCCCGTGCCCAGAGGCAAGCGCCAGACCAGCAAGGACCAGCTTTCACGGCCCCAACGCAGACTGAGACCGTCTCCGTGGCGGTAGGTCTCTACCGGCGCGCTGCTGTCCTCTACCCACGGCATCAACCACCTCCTTCGAGACCGGCGGTCTGTCGACCGACCTGTGCGCGAACTTCGGCCACCTGTCCAGGTGCGACGCGCGACGTGCCGGTAAGCACCGATGTGGCCTTGTTGCCTTTCCAGAGCACGACGCCTGTTTGCAGGCGTTCCCACTTGTTGTAGGCCACTTCGACGACGTAGTCACCCATCTCACTGGCGGTCAGCACTGCTTGCATGTCTGGCTCTTTGCCCTGCACAACAAAGAGCGAAGGCCCCGACTCCACCTCCCCAGCCCACACCGGCACACTGGGAGGCTCGGCAGCTGTTGGGTCAGGGCAGCGGCCACTGAACATCAACAGCCGACCAGGCGCAGTACGGCACACCAGCCCGTTGTTGAAGCGGTGCCACACGGTGGTGATCTCGGTGCCCTCTGTCACTTGATGGGAATCGCAGATGCCCCCAGACGACGGGTAGGCCA
>Ga0208031_1000325_pt1 | contig 10243 bp, 7 predicted proteins | sample MalvirAntarct_38_FD_184252 | JGI IMG/M metagenome (GOLD analysis project Ga0208031, IMG submission 184252) | Marine viral communities from the Global Malaspina Expedition - Malaspina viral metaG Antarct_38 (SPAdes) (version 2) | ecosystem: Environmental > Aquatic > Marine > Oceanic | place...
TAAGATACCAATTGAGAATGTCATGTCCCCATACTAACGCTATCCAGCCGGCAGCAGCAATATAAGGGCCAAAGGGGATTGGATTGCCTTTGTTGATTTGCTTAGTGATAATCATACTAATACCGACTACAGCACCCACAAGTGAGGACAATAAAATAATCAGTGGCAGCATTTGCCAGCCTAACCAAGCACCGAATACGGCTAATAGCTTAAAGTCGCCATAACCCATGCCCTCTTTGCCTGTTACCAGCTTAAATAACCAAAATACTGACCACAAGCTTAAATAGCCTGCCGCAGCACCGATAATCGCATCTTCTGGGCTAGTATAAATCCCTTTAAGGTTAATGATTAATCCTAACCACAGTATCGGTAAGGTGAGTTGATCCGGTAATAGCATTTCATCTAAATCGATGCCAGTTAATGCCACTAACACAAACGTTAAAATGCTGGCATAAACAAATTGCCATGTTGGGCCAAAGTGCCATGCCAACGCGGCAACTAATAAACCGGTTAAAAGCTCAATAATAGGATAACGGCTTGAAATACGAGTTTTGCAATCGGCACACTTTCCACCAAGTATTAACCAACCTAATACTGGCAAATTATGCCAAGGCTTTATATTGGCTTTGCATTTTGGGCAGGCAGAACCTGGTACCATAAGGTTATATTTTGCAGGAAAAGCATCAATAGGTTTGTTTAAACGGTCATTACCGACCTGTTCGACAATATCAGGATGATATTCATTAAGGTAAAAGTTACATTCGCTTTCCCATTCGCGTTTCATCATTACCGGTAAACGATGGATAACGACGTTGAGAAAACTGCCAATGGTAGCAGCAAAAATAAAGCTAATTGCAATGAACGCCAATGGATACTGGGCCATTGTGGCAACAAAAGTTGAGATAGATTCAGTCATGTTATTCTTTTTATTTTTGAGGGTTGTCTAATACTAACCGACAATATTACCCATTTGGAAAATAGGTAAGTACATACCGACAATTAAACCGCCGACTAGTGTACCAATCACCACCATCATAATGGGTTCAATGAGGCTTGATAAACCATCTACGGCATCATCAACCTGCATCTCATAAATGTTGGCCACTTTATTGAGCATCTCGTCTAAGCCGCCGGATTCCTCACCAATCATCACCATCTGGATGAGCATATCTGGGAATAACCCCGTAGTGCGCATGGCAACATTCATCTGCATCCCCGCCATCACTTCTTGGCGAACTTTGAGTAATGCTTTGCGATAAACATAATTACCTGACGCACCAGCAGCTGATTCTAAGCCATCGATTAACGGCACACCGGCGGCAAAGGTGGTAGATAGGGTGCGGGCAAAGCGAGCCATTGCAGCTTTGTGCAGTATGTCGCCAATTACAGGGATTCTAAGCACCATTTGGTCGATTCGATCGCGAAAACTCTGTGAAGTACGATGCGCTCGTTTAAAAAGCCAGATAGCAACAACAATGGCGATGACAAATAAATACCATGAAGCTTGCAGCCAGCGTGATATGCCTACAATAAGTTGAGTAAATGCCGGCAGTTCAGCGCCAAAGCCGTTAAAAATTTCTTCGAATTGCGGTACCACAAACAATAATAATAGCGAGGTGACCAATATGGCAACAATAACGACTGCGGCAGGATAAAACATGGCTTTTTTAATTTTAGACTTTAGTTGCTCGGCTTTTTCGCGATAGGTTGCTATGCGGTCGAAAACGGCATCAAGTGATCCTGAGTGTTCGCCGGCAGCGACTAAATCAACATATAAGTCATCAAAATACTGCCTATGAGGTCTGAGTGAGTCTGATAGTGGAATACCTGACTGGACATCAGATAAAATTGTCCCTAATAATTCGCGTACTTTGGCTTTTTCATGACCCCTACCAAGCAGTTCGATGGTGGTAACTAAAGGGACGCCAGCAGCTAGCATAGTAGCTATCTGGCGAGTGATCATTGCAATGTCCATTGCGGTGATCTTTTTTTCAGACTTAAATAGAGGCGCAGATTTTTTACGTACACCTTTTGGGGTGACACCTTGGGCTTTTAATACGCTGCGAATTTCTGCAATGGTCGAACCTTTTAGCTCACCAGAAGTGCGTTGGCCATCACGATTGGTACCCTTCCATTCAAAGGTGAATACCTTAGGTTGAAGTTTGGTTTTTTTTTTCGCCTTTGGCTTTCTTTTTGCGGTTATTGTGGCCATGTAGCCAGTCCTTGTATTGTTTCGCTGCATCACGTTAAAGCATTATTGTAAATAGAGAACAATCAATTAAATGGTTGATTTACTCTATCATATTTGACTATAGACGAATTAAAAGCTGGTGACACGGTTAATTTCGGCAATACTGGTCATGCCGTGAATGACTTTGAGCAAGCCTGATTGACGTAAATCACGCATGCCTTGCTGCTTGGCAAGGGTGGCAATTTGCAGTGAGTTACCGCCTTCCATAATGACTCGAGCAATTTCATCTGTCATTTTCATCACTTCGTAAATACCCACTCGACCTTTGTAACCACCGGAGCATAACTCACAACCGACCGGTTTAAATACGCTAAAGCCTTTAGCTATATCGGATTCATTAAAGCCTAAGCGTTGCATTTCAGCAACCGGAATGGTCTCTTCGTGCTTACACGCTGGGCACAGGCGCCTAGCAAGGCGCTGAGCGATAATTAAATTAACAGAGCTGGCAATGTTATAGCCTGGTACGCCCATATTGATTAACCGGGTTAAGGTTTCTGCTGCCGAGTTGGTATGAAGAGTGGATAACACTAAGTGGCCGGTTTGCGCAGCTTTAATGGCAATTTCAGCGGTTTCTAAATCACGTATTTCACCGACCATTACCACATCGGGATCTTGACGTAAGAATGAACGTAGCGCTGAGGCAAAAGTTAAGCCGGCTTTTAAATTAATATGAACCTGGTTAACGCCCTCAAGGTTTATTTCAACCGGATCTTCGGCGGTGGAAATATTGCGCTCTTCAGTATTCAAAATATTGAGGCCAGTATACAAGGATACTGTTTTACCCGAACCAGTAGGACCTGTGACTAAAATCATTCCTTGAGGTTTAGCAAGCATTTCTTCGTATAATATTCGCTGGTCATCCTCATAGCCGAGTTTTTCAATACCCAACTGAGCGGACGATGAGTCTAAGATACGCATTACAATTTTCTCACCCCAAATTGTGGGCAAGGTACTGACACGAAAATCTATCGACTTGGTGCGCGATAGCTTCATTTTTATGCGGCCATCTTGCGGTACTCGGCGTTCGGCAATATCCAGTTTTGACATGACTTTTAAACGGGCGGAAATCCGGTTGGACAGATTGACTGGTGGCTCAGAGACTTCATGCAAAATACCGTCGATACGAAAGCGAATGCGGTAGCGTTTCTCATAAGGCTCAAAATGTAAATCTGATGCGCCTTTGCGAATCGCATCGGTAAGAATTTTATTAATATAAATCACAATCGGCGCGTCGTCACTACTGTCACCAGTCGGCTCATCGCGTCTTTCGGTATCAGCCACTTCCATATTAGCTAATGCGTCTTCATCTGCACCTCCTAAGTCTAAACCGGAGATATCATCCTCGATTATTTTTTCAAGTGCTTTTAGGAGTTTGTCATCCTCAACTAAAATGGCTTCAGCATGTAAACCTAAGCTAAATTGAAAATCTTCTAGCGCCGCAATGTTGGTGGGGTCTGATGTTGCAATGTAGAGGCGATTACCGCGTTTAAATAAGGGCAAGCATTTATGCTTTTCAATCAGCTTCTTATTTAGAATATCTTCTGGGATACTGGGTATATCGAATTCACCTAAATCAAGTAAAGGAGTGCCGTATTCCTCATAACATAACTCTGCAATTTCGCGGGATGATAAAACTTTTGACTGAATAAGCGTACTTACTAAAGAACGCTTTGATTTTCTCGATTCCGAAATCGCGCTCGATAGTTGCTCTTCACTAAGCAGTCCTTTGCGAATGAAAAGTGTTGATAATCCCAAATGTAAGCTGGTAGAAGACATGGGGGCTCCAGTTGTACCCAAATGCTAAAATAATACCTTCTTCTAAGGAATAGTTCATTTTAGTCGATTTAGTAAATTATCATTTGTAGCACTAAATAGATATGTGCCAGAATTAGTTTTTTAAGATGACATACGTAAAAAGTGGCTAAATATTAGCAGTATAACATTTAGTTTAGGTCCTTAACTATCATTGCCTATGGCTTAGTTGTATATCTACTCGCGCTTTTTATCAATATATTAAATGCATGTATGTTAAAAGTTTGATTCCATGCTTATGGATATTGAACCGTGATAGGTTTGGTTAGGGTGGTTAAAACTCAAGAAAGTAGACAATTTGAAATGGATAGCGGGGGCGTGAGCGTGCAATTAAAATCATATTCGAGAGGGCTATTCATTGTTAGTGCATGCTTTTTTCTACTTGGAACTGTATTTGCTACAAAATTTGCAGATTTTGTCGGTATTGATAGTGAATACGATATAAAGCGTATTATTGAGATTGGTTGTATTTGGTTGTTTTCATTGGGCATATGTTTTGTAAAGGATATTCAATTTATAAGGCTTTCAATAGCGACTAAAGCGTTAGCATTCATTTTTTTTACCTTTGCCATTTGTTCTGCATTACTGAGTAAACATCCATTTTGGGGCGCTATTGAAATTGCTAATATTGGACTTCTCATTTGCGTTTTTATCTTTTTCGTTATCAGTATGAGAGCTTTCGAGAGTGATACCGTTCACTTTGGGGTTTATGCCTGTTTTTTATTATTTTCAGTATTTACGTTCGTTAAGTACATTCTTTTTTTATTGTTTTCTTATGCGGATGCGCAAAGCTTTGACATTCACGGACTAATTTCAGGTTATGTTAATGTGCGCTTTTTTAATCAATTACAAGTAATGGTCATGCCGTTGCTATTTTTGCCATTTTTTAAGCAAGACTTAGCTAAGTTTAGAAGTGTTTCTTTTATCGTCATATCATTATATTGGATGGTGTTGTTACAGACTGAAGCGAGAGGAGGATTGCTCTCTCTGACCTTAGCATCGAGCATGATCATGTTATTTTTAGGTAAAGGGAGCTGTAAGCAATTCATTTTTACTCTATTGCAAACCATATTACTGGGAATTTTTTTATGGCTAGTGTTTATTATCATCATTCCATACTGGCTAATGGAGAGTGCAAACTTTCAAATGAGAACGGGCAGTTCAGGACGTGTAGATTTATGGCTTTTTGTTTTAACCTCCATGCCAGAAAGTCTGTGGCTTGGGTTTGGACCGATGAGTTTCACGTGGGCAGAGGGTAAGCCGCTGCCGCATGCTCACCCGCACAATGCTGTCATGCAACTACTATATGAGTTCGGCGCTATAACATGTGTCGTCACTACCGCATGGGTAATAAGTCGTGTCTATAACCGGTTGATAATGTTAAAGCAGCCTAAAAACGCTACGATAATGCCGATTACTTATGCAGTGTTATCCGGCCTAATTTACTCATGTTTCAGTGGTGTGGCTGTGATGCCATTTGCACAAATATTGTTTGTATTTCTGTTGGCTATGTTGATGTCATATGATGAGAGGGATGCTTATAAGCTTGGACTACTTACCCGAATAGGATTGTTTTTGCTGATATCTGTTATCGGTTGTTTGCTACTAGGTACATTTAAACATCAAGAATTGCTACCAGCCATGTTTCCAAGAATTTGGGTTCATGGGCTGATAAGTTACTAACAACAGTATTTTTTCTTAGTTGAACATAATCTTGTAAATAAGAAGCTTGGTTATATGAACTGACATTATATTTCTAGATAAAATTCAAAATTGAATTTATTTCAAATAATAATATTAGCGCTAGTATCTGCGTGAGGAATGTCAAGGGTCTTGAGTAAGTTTAAATACTTTAATGGAAGAATCATTCACACTCGTAAGTATAAAAAACCATTCGAGAAGTGAAACATTTTAGGCTGCTAGGTAAGAGGAGGCTGCATTATCTAAAAAGATAAATGAGCTACTCAAGTAAAATTATAAGACTGGGGGGTATAAATATTGAGTAAAATGAACTTTGTAGATTGCGTGCTAGTAAAAGTCAGTTATCTAAAAATGAACACCCATATATACAGGTGTTCATCTAGGCAATTAGATTGAAGTAATTAGCTGCCAGCTTTACATGTGGAAGTTGTCATATCACAGGTAATTGTTGTAGGTTTTGCATCTAATGCGGTGAATGTAGCATTTCCTGTTAAACTTGCTAGCCCTTGTGCTTTAGTCGGAAGTTGAGAACCAGAACCTGTTGCACATGCAACAGGTTTGTATGCTTCAACAACGTCTAATTCAGCAATAATAGCAGCAGCATTTGCTTTAGTTGCCGCAGCAGCTTCGCCTAAACAAGAGTTGATCTTACTTTTATTTACGTATTCCTGATATGCAGGCAGTGCGATTGCTGCAAGGATACCGATGATCGCTACTACGATCATTAATTCGATAAGGGTGAAACCCTTAGCGCTTTTGATTTGATTGATACTTTTCATTTTCTCTCCGTAAAATAGGCTAGGGTAGTATCAGTCCTCGATAACTGCTACTTAGCTGGTTTTTAAGTTAAATGCTTAAATATAGAAGCTAAGTGTAGTAGTTGGCAGTCCATTTGCCTAAACCGTAAAGCACAATTGTGTGGTGCTAGATATCAGATACTAGTTGACCACGATTTTTATAGAGCCAATATTACTTGCATTACCAAGAGTTAGCTCTATTTATACTGTGTAATGCCCAATGGCACAAAACACTATGTATAGATAATAACCTTGTTAACTGCAAATAATGTTAGCAGATTGTTTACTTAATGGCATTTCGGCTGAGCGATAAACACAGAGCGAATACGTAAATGTTAGTAAGTTACAGGGGCATTTGCTGAGCTATATAGCAATGGTTATACAAATTTCTATACAACTCGTTATAAATGCAAATGTTAACAACTTACTAATAATGTAACGTGTTTTACAATCTAATGATTACCGTACATGGCCGAAAGGCCAACTCGCCTACAATGAACGTTAGTATAAACCGTTACAAAATGGAATAGTATTAGCGTATTAATAAAAAATAAATGTCTAAAAATGCTCTGATTTCACATTTCCCGTACATAATACGATAATTTATTTTTGACAGATTAGGTTGAGGAATATTTTTTTGACAAAAATGCAACAATGTCATTTTGTTGGCGTTGTTTGATGGCGGATGTGACAGGTTTATCGCTAAGCTAAAAGCCTAGGTTCTAGAACGCTGCGCTGTTAGATGCTATAAAATCTTAGCAGCAAAGCTGTCCCTAGAAGCGCAGCGACCTAGCAGGACGCAGTCCGCTCTAGAACCTAGACAATATAAGGGTTAAGCCTTTAATCGCAAAGATAAATCTAACGCTTTTACGTGTTTAGTCAGTGCGCCGACCGAAATATAATCGACTCCGGTTTGGGCGAAAGTGGCTAGGGTGTCTAAGGTGACATTGCCAGAGACTTCTAATTTAGCGCCATTGCCTTGGTCTTTATAGCGATTATTCATGCTGACAGCGTCAACCATCATGGTGACGTCAAAATTGTCGAGCATAATGATATCAGCTCCGCCATCAAGTGCTTGGGTGAGCTCCTCAAGAGACTCGACTTCCACTTCTACCGGTTTAGTGCCGTCTAACGCACGTGCTGCGGTAATAGCTTGTGAGATGCCACCACAAGCCATAATGTGGTTTTCTTTAATTAAGAATGCATCGAACAAACCAATACGATGGTTTTTTCCGCCGCCGCAGGTGACTGCGTATTTTTGGGCTGTGCGCAGGCCGGGAATGGTTTTGCGAGTATCGAGTAACTGAGTGTGGGTACCCACAAGCTTATTCACATACAACTTAGTTAAGCTAGCGACACCTGACAAGGTTTGAATGAAGTTCATTGCCGTACGTTCGCCAGTTAAAATAGCGCGTGCTGGGCCTGAGAGCTCACATAGTAATTGATTGGCGACAATTAAATCACCGTCATCAACATGCCAATGCAGTACCACTTCACTGCCCAGTTGATTGAAGACTTGTTCTGCCCATGCTTTGCCGCAAAAGACACCATCTTCGCGGGTGATTAACGCGCCGGAAACGTGTTTATCTGCTGGAATAAGTTGTGCAGTAATATCTGCATTAAGCATGTCATGAACGGTATTGTGGGCTGTGTGACCTAAGTCTTCATCAAGTGCGGTTTGCACCGCATGACGGATATCGTTTTCTAACATAAGCAAAGTCCTTGCTAAAGATCGTGATAAGGCTAAACAGTATCCGCATTGGGCGGAGTGTTTGTTACAGAAAGCATTTGTTAAAGATTACCATAACTTGGCTATATACTGACACTATGAAGCTGGCAATTTTCAGCCTTGGTATTGCTGTTTAATACAGTTAAATTTACATTGGAACTGCTGATATCTTTATGTTTAAGGGGTGATATGCCAAAAGGCTTATTAGAACAAGGTTGGTTAGCTAGCGCGAGAAAATGTATTTCGCCGTATTTTAATGCTCGGCCTGATAATGAGGTGAGCTTATTGGTGATCCACAATATTAGCTTACCAGCGGGCTGTTTTGGTTTAGGACATATTGATGGGCTATTTCAAGGTTGCCTGGATATTAATGCCGATGAAAGCTTTACAGAATTGGCAGGCTTGCAAGTGTCGGCGCATTTTTTAATTCGCCGCGATGGTGAGGTGGTGCAGTATGTAAGTTGTGATGACAGAGCATGGCATGCTGGCGTGTCTGAGCATAATGGCCGCAAGGGGTGTAACGATTTTGCCTTGGGTATTGAACTAGAAGGTACAGACAGTAGTGGCTATACCGACCAACAATACCAGCAATTAATACTGTTAACATTGGAGTTAATGGCGCAGTATCCTATGCTTAACGTAAATAATATTGTTGGCCATTGCGATATTGCTCCTGGACGCAAAACCGATCCCGGTTTCAGTTTTGATTGGCCTCGATATAAGCAGGCCATCGCAGGTAATTGAGGCCTAAGCTTGTAGGCTAGTTTATGAGAGAGTCGTTGTTGGGGAACCGTTATCACCTTCCCTATTAAAGCAGCGCTTCTAATGATGACAGCAACAACGCAATAAATTAAAAGGATATTCATGGCATTATTTTCATTATTAGTGGCAATTCTTGTAGAGCGTTTGAAGCTTTTGCCAAGCAGTTGGCAGTTCGATACTGTGATGATGCGTTACCAAAAACAGTTTTGGGACAGCCAATCGCTTAAATCTGAATTTGGCGTAGCGGTGGCGCTGGTGTTGCCGGCTGTATCAGTCTTTTTGATAAGTGTTCTTCTTGATGGCATTTTATTTGATTTATTGAGCTTATTATTTTGGGTGCTAATATCGATTATTTGTTTTAGTCATCAAACATTACGTATTGTATTTAAACAGTATATTCAAGCGGCATGTCGCGGTGATGTTCAAGCTTGTTACCGTTACGCTAGCGAGTTGGACTCTACCGAGTGCTTGGATGTGGTAGATGAACAGGATTTAGGCCGTAAAGTGGGCCAAACGGTGGCGTGGATTAATTACCGTTATTACGGCGCTGTTGCCTTGTACTTGATATTTTTAGGCCCAGTTGGTGCAATATTATATTGTAGCGTGCGTTTTTATAGTGAGTACAACAGTAAAAATAAGCTTGAAATGCCCTTGATTGATCATTTGCAGATGTTATTTGATTGGTTACCAAGTCGGGTATTTAGTTTTGGTTATGTATTAAGTGGCCAGTTCAGTGCTGGGTTAAGTGCTTGGCGACAATATGGCTTAAGTGTCAAAACGGATGCTAAAACCATTGTCACGTATACGGCTGTGGCCGCGGAGTCTTTACCTGAAGCGGGCAATGCACCCTTGAGTGTGCAATCGACATTGGCATTGCTGGCATTAAGTAAGCGTAATTTTGTATTGTTATTAACCATGGTTTCGGTACTAACCATTTTTGGGTTGGTTAGTTAGACTCTAGGGCAGCTAAGCTGCTAGGGCGGACTGTGTCCTGCTAGGGGGGCTTTGATGCTAGGGCGGACTGCGTCCTGCTAGGGTCGCTTCGCTGCTGAGATTTTATAGCCTCTAGCAGCGTAGCGCTCGAGTTTCTAGGACTTTCGGATAAATGGTCTGACCCCTTGAGGATAAATTTACGTTATCCTCTGGGCTTGAGCGTTTTAAACAAACCTGTGTTCTTTGTCGATATGCTGA
>Ga0208031_1000329_pt1 | contig 10195 bp, 7 predicted proteins | sample MalvirAntarct_38_FD_184252 | JGI IMG/M metagenome (GOLD analysis project Ga0208031, IMG submission 184252) | Marine viral communities from the Global Malaspina Expedition - Malaspina viral metaG Antarct_38 (SPAdes) (version 2) | ecosystem: Environmental > Aquatic > Marine > Oceanic | place...
GTTCAAGCTTTGGCATTTCTACTCAAAGCTAAACAAGAAGCGACTGAACATCGCACCAGTTTAATTGTCTGCCCGACCAGTTTAGTTGGTAACTGGTTAAAAGAAGCCAACAAGTTTGCACCATCGCTCAATGTAGTGGTGATCCACGGTAATAAACGCCAACCATTATTAGACCAAATTAACCAGTTTGATGTGGTTGTGACCACTTATCCTTTAATGTTGCGTGATGAAGCTATTTACTGTGAATATGTGTTTGAACACATTATTTTGGATGAAGCACAACAGATTAAAAATGCCCAAGCCAAAGTCACTCAAGTCATTAAAACCCTCAAAGGTAAGTTCCGCTTGTGCTTATCTGGTACGCCACTTGAAAATCATTTAGGTGAATTAAAATCGTTGATGGATTTTTGCTTACCAGGTCTATTAGGTCAGCATACTTACTTTAATAAACAGTTTCGTGGTCCGATTGAAAAGCAGGCTGATGTCGAAAAATCCTTGTTACTGAGCCAGCGTATTGCGCCCTTTATGCTGCGACGCACTAAACAGGAAGTGGTATCAGAGTTACCTGAAAAAACGGTGATAATCCAAACCTTGGAGCTTGAAAAAGACCAACGTAATTTATATGAATCTATCCGCTTAGTGATGGAGAAAAAATTGCGTGAGTTGTTTGCTAAAAAAGGCGTATCGAGCAGCCATATTGAGTTTTTAGATGCGTTACTCAAGCTTCGCCAAGCCTGTTGCGACCCTCGTTTAGTTAAGCTTGAACAAGCTCAGCAAGTAAAAGATAACGCTAAAATGACTTGGCTTATCCAAAACCTGCCTGACATGATTGAAGATGGCCGTAAAATTCTTATCTTTAGCCAATTTACTGGCATGTTAGCGCTGATTGAAGATGAGTTAAAACGCTTGGCGATTACTTACAGTAAGCTGACAGGGCAAACACGCGACCGTCAAACCCAGATTGATGCGTTTCAAGAAGGCGGCAACTCAGTGTTTTTGATCAGTTTAAAAGCTGGCGGCACCGGGCTTAATTTAACCACTGCGGATACCGTTATTCACTTTGATCCTTGGTGGAACCCAGCCGCAGAAAGGCAAGCAACTGATCGTGCCCATCGTATTGGTCAGTTAAATCCGGTCTTTGTGTATAAGCTGATTGCCCAGGGGACTGTTGAAGAGAAAATTCAAGAAATGCAGCAGCATAAGCAAGGTTTAGCGGACAGTATTTTATCGGATGGTACTCAAGGTCCATGGCAGGGCAGTGCCAATGATTTATTGGCTCTATTAAGTTAACTCACGGTGAAGTTAATTGAATAACATATGGTTAATGAGGTAACGTGATTGCCAGCAGTGTACTTTAAACGAGGTTCGTCGCAGCCAAGACAACGGCGCTCAAATCGGGCTACACCTGTTCAACATATGGCGTATTTTGAGCAAGTGTTTGCCGAGCTTCGGCTTCATCCTGAAAAAATAGCGATTGTGAGACACAATATTGCTGAGTTTCAGGCTCAGCCATACTTGAAGAAAGGTCTGCATACGGCAATCGACAGATTGTTGTTAGTGTTTGAAGATGATGACGACATTGAACGTTTGTATCGACAAGTGATGAGTGATGATATTGGTCAGAGGGTAAGGCGTTATCCGCTTATTTTTAAAGGTATTATCTCAATATCGTCAGACCTGATTTAAGTGCATTTTGCCTATGCCCATATCATGTTTGCTCCAATCGATATGGGCGTTAACTCATGCTTAAAGTAGCCTTAGATTAACGCCCTAATCAGCACGCTGTGATCCAATGACCGCTTATTTTATTACTCCTTTTGGCTTCATTGAGCCATGATCCCAAAACCATCACTTCAACCCTTTTCCTCTCAGCTTATAATCTTATTAGGTCAATTTATTTACCTGGAACACTTGCAGCATAGTCGATTGCATTTGCCTGATGGCATATTACAGATAATCGCGATTGCTGGTGGAAAGGCGGGCTTTATCGTTAAGCCAAATACCGTTGGAGTATTAAAGATGATTCATATTGTAGGGGAAATACATAAAACGATTAAGTTTTTCTGCTATTAATAACTAGAAGCTCTACTATTAATAAATAGAAGTTTATGTTCAAACGACTTGGTTTCACTCTCTTGCAAAGCTGAGCCCATGTTGTCGTGATAAACCCAGTACAAACAAGGAACCTTAAATCGGGATTATATCGGATATTAAGCCGTCCTATGTCCTGACATTGTGATGAGTAAACCCATATTCAAATTTGGCTCGTTTATCCCATTGCTTAACCCAATCTGAGGTTAAGCCGATATCAATGATCTTCGATTAACGCCTACCTCGATCAACATTATTTCCGATTAATAGCAGAGGGTCAGTTCAGTTACTAGTGCGATATTGTGATGTTATTTTGTGAATGCTCAATTAAGGAGTTTTATATGTTAAGGACTTTGAATCTGTTTTGCGATTCACCGGTTAAACAAAGGATTTATGACCAATTGTCTGTCAAAGGTTTTCTTAACCTTGTCGTATTTGTGTTACTCGTCTCATGGACAAACCTTGTTAACGCTCAGACAACAATACCCAAAACGGATGGTAAAGCCTTCTCCCATGACACAGTCGTCGAGATTGCACGTAAATTGTCGCAGAAACCTTTTATTGAACCTAAACAAGCTCCTGAAGCGCTGACTAAAATAGATTATTCCACCTATCGCCAAATTAATTTCCAGCAAGATGCCGCTATTTGGGGCAATGCACCCACACCTTTTTCTATACAACTATTTGCGCCTGGCTATATCTATAAACAGTTAGTCGACATTGATGTGGTCGAAAACGGTAAATCATTTCCGGTTGCCGTGTCTGAATCATCATTTAGAGTGCCAGATGAGTCAATTGGTCAGTTACTGCAACAAGTCGGTAAATATGCCGGCTTTCGTCTGCATTACCCCATTAATCGCGATGATTATAAAGATGAGTTCTTAGTGTTTCAGGGGGCCAGTTATTTTCGGGGAGTATCTAAAGGGCAAGCTTATGGTTTGTCGACCCGTGGACTAGCCATTAATGTTGCCGATCCTAAAGGCGAAGAATATCCGCTGTTTAAAAAATTCTGGATCGAACGTCCATCAAGCCACCAAAAGGCGATAGTGGTTCATGCGTTGTTAGACAGTGTTAGCGTAACCGGCGCCTATCGTTTTGCTATTTACCCTGGCGATCCAACTCGAATGGGGGTCGATGTAATGCTTTTCCCAAGGCGAGATGTGCAAAATGTGGGGCTGGCGCCGTTAACATCAATGTTTATGCATGGCGGTATAGACCGTGCTGATACAGCAGATTACCGTCCAGCGGTGCATGACTCTGAAGGCTTGCTGATGGAGAAAGGTAATCGTGAGAAAATTTGGCGACCACTGAATAATCCACGGGGATTGCAGGTGAGTTCTTTCATGGACGAAAATCCTAAGGGCTTTGGTCTGATGCAGCCACATCGACAAGTTGATTACTATCAAGATCTTGAAGCCAAATACCATCAACGTCCATCCGCCTGGGTTGAACCAACAGGTGATTGGGGCAAAGGCAGAGTAGAACTGGTTGAGATCCCATCGGATTCGGAGGCCAATGACAATATTGTTGCTTATTGGAAACCAGAAAATGGATTGAAAAAAGATCAGCCATTTGCATATTCATACCAACTCACTTGGGTAGATAATATTCCCAAAACTGAGGGCAAAGTTAAAGTCGTTCGAACGGCTGGTGGTCGTAAGTTATTTACCGATAAAAACGAGATCGTTATCGATTATAGCCATCTTAGTGCAAATGATGTTAGCAACATTAGCGTTGATGCGAGTATCAGTAGTGGCGCGATTTTAGAGGCCCGTATTGAGCCCAATCCTAATGTTGATGGTGCAAGAGTGTTTGTTACTTTTGATCCAGAAGATGCCGATGTAGCTGAATTGCGTGTACAGCTGAGGAATAACGATAAACCGCTTGGCATGACGTGGTTGTATCGATTTACGTCGGAGGACTGGCCTTTATGATACAACAAGATAATGCTTTGTCGGCGGCAATGACCGAAAAAAATCATCGTAAACGAGCCTTGCCTGACGAATCGCCATTGGTTATGAATCGTCATGAGGTTTCTGAGGCTGGTCATCGATTGAATTCCAATCAACAGACTATGTGGTTTAGACTTCGCACGTTTGTTGCCCAATTATTTGTGTTTATGGTCACTGCGGGCTTATCTACTTACGGTATAAGGGAAATGTATTTGGTGCTAAACACCAATAACATTACCAATTTACAGATAGTCTTTTTAGTGTTGTTTAGTATTAACTTTCTTTGGGTTGCTTTTGCTTTCTCGCAGGCCTTATTGGGTTTTCTATTGCATCTTAAGCCGCGGTTAGTAAAAGAGAGCGAAATAGACCCCAGCTTTAAAACGGCTATTTTACTGCCGATTTATAATGAAGATCCGCTGCGCATTAGGGCTACAATTGAAGCCATGAGTGCAGATCTCATTGCTACAGCGCCAGGCAAGTATGCTTTCTTTATTCTCAGTGATACTAATCGAGCTAATGCTTGGATTGCTGAAGAGGCTACCTTTTTAGCACTTATCAATAAATATCAACCAGAGTGTCCAGTGTATTATCGTCGTCGTCACCAAAACAGTGAACGTAAAGCCGGTAACATAGGTGACTGGGTGCAACGTTGGGGCGGTAATTATGAAGCCATGATAGTGCTTGATGCTGACAGCATCATGAGCGCAAAGTCGATGGTGACACTGTCACGTCGTTTGGCCGCCGCGCCAGGTGTCGGCCTTATTCAAACCTTACCGACACTTGTTTTCGCCAATACCCTGTACAGCAGGCTACAACAGTTTGCTAATCAATGTTTTGGTCCCATCTATGCTGCGGGCTTGTCAGCTTGGCATGGTTTGTCTTCAAATTTTTGGGGACACAATGCCATCATTCGCACTAGAGCCTTTGCTGAATCCTGTCATTTGCCTATTCTGCCCGGTAAAGCACCTTTTGGCGGCCATGTATTAAGTCATGATTTTATTGAAGCGGCGCTGCTGCGCCGTGCGGGGTGGGGGGTACGTTTTGATACCGATATTGAGGCTTCATTTGAAGAAGCCCCACCTTCGTTACTTGATGTGATGATCCGCGATCGACGCTGGTGTCAGGGCAATTTACAGCATTCGGCATTTATGTTCGCCCGAGGGTTTTCCTTGCCAACCCGTTTGCATCTTTTGTCTGGGGTCATGTCTTACCTAAGTGCCATTTTTTGGTTAGCGTTAATTATGGTGGGGCTGGCGATTGCCGTTCAGGCAGCTTTTATTCGCCCAGAGTATTTTGCTAATCCATCGCTGTTTCCAACCTGGCCAGTGTTTGACTCTGAGCGCGCGTTAAGTCTGTTTGTGGTTTCAATGGCAATTGTATTGGCTCCCAAAGCCTTTGGCTGGTTTGCTGCGATGATTAATATTCCTCGGTGCTTAAGATTTGGTGGTCCCATCTTGTTAACCTTGAGTACCTTATTCGAAATGGTAATGTCCGCTCTGTATGCGCCAATTCTGATGGTGTCGCAGTTTGGCGTGGTGTTGTCTATATTTCGAGGTAAAGACAGTGGCTGGATGCCCCAATCAAGAGATGACGGCGCATTGAGCTGGATACCAGTGATGCGTGCACATCTTGGCCATACTGTGTTTGGTGTTGTACTTGCTTTGACTGCAATGTTGCTAAGTAAGGAATTGTTTTACTGGTTATTACCGATCACCATAGGGTTAATGTTATCTATCCCACTTTCATGGTTGAGCGGCGGCGCGCGGCGCACGAAATGGATTAAAACCATTGGGTTACTGCGAGCGCCAGAAGAAAAGAAACCAGTTCACATTCTGGTTGAATTGAAAGCCAACCTGGCTAAAATGCCACATCTACAACACATGCATCCGTTCAGTCGACTGGTGAATAATCCACAGTTATTTACATGGCACCTTGCTCAGTTACCTGACTTAGATGAGCAAAAACCGTTGTTTTATGCTCCGAGGATCATTGCCGAGTGGAAATTAGAGCATGCTGAAAGCTTATCGCAACTGGAATCATGGTTAGAACCGGCAGAAGTCATCGCCTTACTCAGCAAAGCGGATTATCTACAAAAGCTGCAAACAATCGGCAAGTAATGTCTGTCATAGAATTAAAAAGGCCCGAATAACACGTTATTCGGGCCTTATAAATTCTCAAGCTTAGACTCTAGATGATGATTTCATATCGGCTACTATGACGTTGAGCCATGATGGACTTTACATCATGATTAATTGTTAACCATCACACGTGTTGCAAAATCAGTTGGCCCTGCCAAAATGGCGCGGCCAACCGCCACCAGATCTACTTGCTTGTTCGTTAAAATGGTCTCAATGTAATCAAGGGTTTCAATGCCGCCAACACCAATAACCGCAGCAGCAGTTTTACCTGTTAATGGCGCAGCATCGGCAACTAAAAAGCCTTCGCCGCGGATATCTTTAGGTCTGTTCCAACCGCCAATGCCTGACGACACATTAAGTATTTCAACGCCCACATCAACTAACCAATGGCTAACTTGGCCCATATCGCTGTGGGATAGGCCTCCTGGGTAACCATCTTGACCGGGAATACGGGTCATTATGGCTAACCTTGGCGCGGCTTGTTTTATCTGACTGACCATTTCTAGCAAGATTCTGGCGCGATTTTTAACACTGCCACCGTATTGGTCTGTACGTTGATTGGTTAGCGGCGATAACCACTGATTGATACCATAACCATGAGCACAATGGATTTCGACTAAATCAAATCCAGCTTTGTCGGCACGAATAGCGCTATTGACGAAGTCTTGCTGCCATATTGCGATATCATCCTGTGTCATGGCGCGCGGTGTGGGTAATACGCGATCGTATGCTGGCACTACAATGCCAGAAGGACCCATAATATCGGTGCTAATAGCAGCACTGTCTTTGCCGCCGCAATGGGTAATCTGTAAGCCTGTTTTAACATCCATTTGGTGTAATAGCTTGGCAATTTGACTCAGCCCAGGTAAACAGGCGTCATCATGGGCGCCAAGCTGATTTGCTTCGCTGCGACCAGCTAGATTGACATGGCTATACTCTACCATCACTAAGCCCGCACCAGATTGGGCTAAGCCTTGATAATGGCTAAAGGTTTTCTCGGTGGCTAAACCATTATTGTCTGCCGTTTGGGATGCCATAGGCGGCACTACAACACGGTTTTTTAAGGTTAATCCATTGACTAATGTTAGGGGGGTAAAGCGTACAGTGCTCATTGCAACATCCTAAATATTTAACACAATCAATATGCCAGCAATCAACATAATACTGCCTGCGGTTCGATTGATTATGGTGACCGCATTGGGTGAGGTAAATACATGCTTTGCACTAGAGGCTAAATAAGCATAAGTCAGATTAACAGAACCAAAAGCCAGGGTTGCAGTAGCCAGTATGATAATAACATCGGTCACATCTACTTGGTTCATCGGCACAAAGGCAGGGAAGAAACTGACGTAAAATATTAAGGCTTTAGGATTGCCTAGCGCAATTGCTGTGCCGGTGATGATATTCTTAAGCTGACTGACCTTGGGCGTGGTGGCTAACTGAACGCCCTTTGCTGTGTTTCGCAGCATACTGACGCCAAGCCAGCATAAATACAGCGCACTAGCGTATTTTATTAGCTCAAATGTTGGCCCCATGGCGTTAGCTATTGCCGATAACCCAAACAGTGCTAATAGGATATAAATAAAATCCCCCAGCAAAACACCAAAGGTAATGGCAGTACCATGATTAAATCCATTCGAAAATGATCGCGATACCACCGCAAATACAGCCGGACCTGGCACTATGGCTAAAATGAGCATAGTGAAAAACAGCGCGATAACTTGTTGTAATAGCATTATCTCAGCTCAACTCATATTAAGGGGTAGGATAACTTAGCAAAATATTTTTGCGATTATAGCGTAAAGTGATGCTGGTAATGAACAGGTTAACGCTAAAGTATCCATCTAAATTTATTGAATTTTTTATATCACTTTGGTTTATTCTATCGTTTTTGCATCTGTGTTACATTGCGAAATTAAATTAATCATTTGTTCAGTTGAGTATTGTTGTGAATATTATTTTGTTAACTCATCCTCGCGAAATGTTGCGAGCCAATAATACGGGCAAGTTAGTGTCTCAGGTGTTAGGCGAGCGCGCTCGTGTGGTTGAGTGGCACCGTAAACAGCCTGATGCTGAATTATTACGTTTGATTGCAGCTGGTAAGGTGGGGTTGGTTTTCCCCAGTGATGATAAAAATATTTCGCAAAAAGTATGCGAGATATCTCAAAGACTATTATATTTAGTGCTTATTGATGCAACTTGGCAAGAAGCTCGCAAGATGTTTAATCAAAGTCCATATCTCAAAGCACTACCTAAAGTGTTATTAATCAATTCGCCCAAGTCGATATACCCACTGAGGCGAAACCAAATAGAAGGAGGATTATGTACGGCAGAATGTGTTATACATTTATTGACCGAGTCAGAAAACATAATCGAAGCACAGCAGTTAAGTGAGTTATTGATGACATTTATTGACACTAAGGCCGGTGTTTGAATGGGGAATAAGCGTTAGCCATTATAGATTGATAAATTTGTTGTTTAATCACAAATAATAAAAATACCTAAATTACAACATTCATCGGAGGTTGCTATGTTTAGCACTATTCGCGCTAAATTCTCATTGATATTCATTATATTTGCAGTAGCTTTAGCCATTATGGCCATTACTAATGCCACTCAGAGTCAAAATCAACTAGAGCAGATCCATGAGCTCAGTCGTCAATTTAATCCTGCTATTTCAAGCATTATCAATGGTGATCGCGATTTATATCAAGCTCATTTAAGTGAAGTTCTTTTGCTTAGTAGTGAACTAAGTGCGCAGCAAAGAGATGATCAAATCAGTAATTGGCAAGAGAATGCCGATCAAGCTAAGCAGCGAGTTGCCGAATTTAGCCGTCTGTTAACACTCTACCCAGATGTGGTAAGTGGGCTAAACGGCTTTGATACTCAATATGACAAATGGTTTACGGCCTCGTCGTCGGTAATCAGTGCAGTTAAAGCGGGAGACTATTCCACTGCAAAACAACGTTATAAGGACGTGTCTTTATCTGAGTTTTCAAGATTGCGTGATATTTATAATACGGCCGGCGAGCGTGCCGATGAGCAAGTTAAATTAATCGACCAAAATAATACTCAAACAGCAAAAAATCAGCTAACAATATTATTTACAGTGTCTGGCATTCTGATTATTTTGACCATCTTCTTGGCTTATTACGGCCCTAAAGTGGTGGTGGATAGAATTAATGATGTGAACGATCGTATCACTGATATTAGTCGAGGTGATGGTGATTTAACCCGTCGATTAATCATTAGGCAACATGATGAAATTGGCGAGCTGGCTACAACATTTAATCATTTCATTGATCATTTACAGCAAATGATTATTGCTATCGATAAACAGTCTAATGAGGTTAATACCAGTATTGGACAGCTAGCGGGCAATGCTGCAACTGCCAGCCAAATTAGCCAAGAACAGCATTATTCAGTGGATAGTATTGTTACCGCCGTCAATCAAATGAGCTCAGCGGTTCGTGAAGTGGCTAAAAATGCATTGGATACCGCATCTGAAATTAATAATGTGAATGATCAGACGGTTGAAGGTAAACGCATTCTGTCGTTGTCTATCGATAATATTCAACAACTGTCGACGTCTGTTCAAAATGCTGTGGTGGTTATTCAAGCCTTGTCGACAAATTCGTCACAAATTGCGTCGGTTCTTGATGTGATCCGCGGTATTGCAGAGCAAACTAACTTGCTGGCGTTAAATGCGGCAATTGAAGCGGCTCGCGCTGGTGAGCAAGGCCGTGGATTTGCGGTGGTTGCTGATGAGGTACGAACCTTGGCCAGCCGAACAGAACGATCAATTCAAGATATTCAGAATATGATTGAGCAGCTGCAACGTGGTGTTAACGATGCCGTTCATACCATTGAAGCGGGTGCGAGTTTAACCGCGACTACGGTCGAGTTATCTTCACAAACACGAATTTCCCTTGATTTAATTTTGCAAGCCACAGCCAAAGTGACCGATATGTCAACACATACCGCTGCGGCCACTGAACAACAAACCCATGTAAC